>Ga0326727_10002329_pt1 | contig 65633 bp, 59 predicted proteins | sample MB2enrmetagenome_FD_207643 | JGI IMG/M metagenome (GOLD analysis project Ga0326727, IMG submission 207643) | Lab enriched peat soil microbial communities from McLean, Ithaca, NY, United States - MB29MY | ecosystem: Environmental > Terrestrial > Soil > Wetlands > Peat | place: USA: New York...
GCTTCGGGCGTGCTGTTCGGCTTTGTCATGCCTCTGCCATGCCAAAAGCTGACACACAAGTCTAGTCGGAAATTGATATTCCCAAGAGCCTCAGTCCGTTCCCCGACCCAGATGAAATGACCCCGGGTTCAGCAGCTCAGCGGCTTTTCACCTTCCGCAAAGCGGCAGCCTGGGTTAGAAATTGGCCCCGTGATGCGCAAGCTCCTCCAACCGGTTCTGGCAGTTGCGCTGGGGCTTGCCCTGGGCCTGGGAGTGACTTGGATGGCGGGGGAGAATCCCTGGCACGTTTTGGTCATTCTCAGCAGGGGAGCTTGCGGATCGGGCTACGATCTGGGCATGACGTTGTTCTACGCGACCCCGCTGATCTTCACCGGCCTCTCGGTAGCAATCGCGTTTCATGCCGGGCTCTTCAACATTGGCGCTGAAGGGCAGCTCACAATGGGGGCACTTGCCGCCGCTGCGGTCGGCGCTATGTGGCCGGGCTTGTGGTCGCCGCTGGCTCCGGCGCTGGCTAGCTTGGCGGCGATCCTCGGCGGAGCCGTTTGGGGCGCGATCCCCGGTTGGCTCCGGGCCCGGCGCGGCAGTCACGAGGTCATCAACACGATTATGCTCAATTTCGTGGCTGCTGGACTGGCGAGCTATGTTGCACTCTACCTGCTCAAGAATCCCGACTCCCAGAACCCGGAGACGCGGCCCGTCGGGGCGGGCTATCTGATTCATAGGTTTGAAGTCTTCGGCGGCGCGCCCGTCAGCCTCGCACTCCCGTTGGCGCTGCTGGCAGCGCTCTTGGTCTGGGTGCTGCTGTGGCGGACCGTCTTGGGGTTCGAGCTTCGTGCCGTCGGCCAGAGCGAATCGGCCGCACGCGCTGCCGGCATTGATCCCGGCAGAATCCGGATCATTGCGATGTGCCTCGCTGGCGGGCTGGCCGGGCTGGTGGGCGTTGGCGAAGTCCTTGGTAACGCGGCGAAATTCAGAGTGGGGTTTTCGCCGGAGTATGGATTTATCGGTATCGCCGTCGCGCTGCTGGGCCGAAACCAGCCGGCGGGGGTAGTGGCGGCAGCGCTGCTCTTCGGCGCGCTGCACAAAGGCGCGACGGCGTTGGACCTGGAAACCGAGCGGGTAACGCAGGAATTGTCGCTTGTCCTGCAGGCGCTGATCATCTTGTCGGTCTCGGCCGAGGGGCTGTGGAGCTGGCTCAAACAGCGCGAGCCCAAGGTTGAAGTGTTGACGGGTCAAGAGGCTTAAATGAGCTACAAGAGCCGTATGAGTTGCATGGGGGGAGCAAACGCTGGCTATGGGTTTGAGGAGGCCATCGCATGACGGGGCAACTGCTGGCATCCACGCTTCGAGTCTCAACGCCGCTGATCTTCGCCGCGCTCGGCGGCATGTTCAGCGAGCGCGCGGGAGTCATCAACATCGCACTCGAGGGCCTGATGCTGATTGGGGCCTTCGGGGCGGCGGTCCTAACCTACGTCACCCATTCACCTTGGCTTGGCTCGGCGGGCGGGGCGGGGGCGGGTATTCTCCTGGCCACCGTTTACGCTTTGTTCGTGATTCGGTTGCGCGCCAACCAGATCGTGGCGGGCACAGCGATCAATATGCTCGCCCTGGGCCTGACGCCCTTCCTGTGCAAGATCCTCTACGACGTCACCGGTCAGACGCCAGCCATCCCGATGGCCGAGCGGTTCCAATCCGCACCGCTATTTCTAGCCTGGATCATGGTGGGGGTTTGCTGGCTGTCGGTGAAATACACGCGAGGCGGGCTTTGGGTGAGCTTCGCCGGGGAGCATCCCGAGGCGCTCGATGCAGCGGGCATCCGGGTCAATCGCGTCCGCTGGGCGGCGGTGCTGGTGAGCGGCGCGCTGGCGGGGCTGGGGGGCGCTTCTCTCTCGGTGTTCCTGGCTTCCTCCTTCTCGCGGAACATGACCGCCGGACGCGGGTTCATGGCGCTGGCAGCACTCATCTTCGGCAAGTGGAAGCCCATACCCACCGCCGTCGCCTGTCTGCTGTTTGGCTTTGCCGAAGCGGTGCAAATCCGGCTCCAGAGTGTGAGCGTATTTGGCGGGAAGACGATCCCGGTCCAGTTCATTCAAATCCTTCCGTACGTCGTCACGGTGCTTGTGCTCGCCGGCTTTGTGGGCCGTTCGCGCCCGCCCAAGGCCCTGGGCACCGCGTTTAGCCGGGGATAATTCCCTGGCAAGGCCAATCTTCTGGCTTGGTGACAAGCGATCACATACAGTGCCAGATGAATGGACCTGGAACTCTTCGATCGAATGGATGCGCCGGAGTTGCGCAGTTACCTCGAGTTCTTCCTGCGGCATTACCGGGTAATGGACGCGTTTTGGTTCATCTATCTGACTGAGAAATATGGGCAGGAGGCGGCCGAGAAAATCAACGAGCAAGTCTGGGGGCGCGTCGGCGGTATGGCGGCCAAGGACATTGTGGACCGATTCGCCCTCGAGGAGAAGGGGTTGCAGGCGTTCGTGCGGGCCTTGCGCTATTATCCCTGGACCATTCTGATTGGCTACCACATCGAGGAACGGCCGGAGGAAGTCATCCTCTCGGTGCCCCTATGCCCGGTCCAGGAAGCACGGCTCAAGCGGGGGTTGAAGGAGTTTGCTTGCGGGGCGATGCACAAAGCGGAATTCACCAGCTTCGGCCAGGCGATTGATCCAACCATCCACGTCGAGTGCCGGTTTGCGCCGCCGGGGCCGCATCCCGTTGACATGCACTGCCAATGGCGGTTTTACTGCGAACAAAAGCTATGACCAATGTGGTGAGCGATATCACCGGACCTGTGCAGCGGGTCTTGGAATACTCCATCTTCCCGGGCCATAAAATCACGGTGGCCAGCCTGCTGGCCCTGATATTCCTCTTCGGGCTCGTGATTGTTGGCGAACGGATTGTCCGCCGGTATTTCATCACGCGGTTGCTGCAGCGCACGCATCTGGAGCCGGCGATGCAATTCGCCTTGGCCCGCGTTATTGGCTACGCCCTGCTGGGGCTGGGTTTCTGCATCAGCCTGCAGATGGAGGGCGTGGACCTGAGCTCTCTGACGTTCGTCGTGGGCGCAGCGAGCGTCGGCTTCGGCGAGGCCTCGCTGAACTTCGAGCTCGCCGTCTGGTAAAGGTCAGTCACCACGGCACCGCGGCGTTTTCGCAGCGACCTGTTCTTTGGCATCGAGAAGAAGCTGCGCGAGAACAACATCGGGAGTCCCCCACCCACCCAAAACGCCCACGCTCCCACCACTGCCGACGACGCCCAGCCCGGTCAGCCCGCATAAGTCCGGCGGGCAGCGGCTAGACGCAGCCGGCGCGCATGGTCAAGGCGAATTAGCCGGCGTCCAGGGCGTTGGAGGGATAGTAATCGCCACCCCGGGTCTCAGCCGGTTGAAATCCACATTCGGGTTGGCTGCCTTGATGGCGCTGACGGGCAGGCCGTACATCAGGGCGATGGTGGCCGCGCTGTCGCCCGCGCTGAGGACATAGACCTTTTTCGGCGGGGGTGTCGTCGGCGCGGGCGCCGGTTCGGGCGGCAATTCCTGCCCCGTGGCGACGGTGTTGGCCTGGAGTTGCTCCAGTTCGAGCTGCTTAAGCTCAATGCTCTTCTGTTCGGCCGTCAGGTTGGTGTCTCCGCGGATGCGGTTTTGCTCGTCCAGGGCCGCCAGGTTAATGGCGTAGATCGCCTGTGCTGCATCGGGTGTGCCGGCGTCTTCCGCGGTCGCTACTGCGTCGCGATACACTGGATCATGGAGCATTTGGTATTCTGCGTAGCGCTCCGGCCCAAGGGCGAGCTTGATAGCGTTCAAGCGCTGGTCCTCCAGGGCCTTGCGGGCCTCCAAACTGGCTGGGTCGTTGGCGTCCGCCAGCAACTCAATCCGCTGGTCCAGCGCGTCGGTCGCCCGAAACACGGCGCGGAACTCATCCGGCGTGGGGTCGAAAAAACGGAGCTCGCCGAAATCGGCGCGCAGGTCGGTGGCGTTTTGCGAATAGCGCAGCATGAATTCTTCGAGCTCCGGCGGGCTGAGCAGATGGGCCAGCTCGTCCCGGGTTTGCTGCCGGAGCTTGGCCAGTTCAACCGGATCAGGCTCCTTGCCGGCGCTGCGTTGCGCGTCAAGGTAGGCCTCCATGCGGTCTTGCGAGCGAACGCTGACATCCTCAATCGCCTGCTTCGTTTCCGGCGCCAGCGCCCCCAGCACCGGGCCATCGAGCGCCACCCCGGGCCGCGACGGCCGTGGAATATTCACTAGGTCGCCCGTCTCCCAATTGGTCCCCAGCAGGCGCGTGAGCAGGGCGTGGCGCTCCTCCTCCAGCTCGCGCGCCTTCTCGGCGGCGGCGAGGACGACGTTCGTGTCCGCTTGGCTGCGCCACCATTGTTGCTCGGGCGTGACCAATTCCGTGGCCCGTCGCCGGGCGAAGAGTGCGTTCACATCGGCGATGATAATGTCCCGAATGGTCTGTTCCGGGCAGCCCACTAGGCGCAGGTTGGCGACATAGGTCGGGTAATCCGCCGACTCAATCTGTTGCCACGTAACAAGCTGGCGCCGCGCCACGAAGTTGGTCGTGGTCTGGGTGGTTGGCATCTGGCCCGAACCGGCGGCAACGGCCGCAATTTTGGCGGCCTCGTGGCGGGCAAGCGATAGCCACGCGGCGCCCAATGCGATATTGACGCCGAGCGAGACCAAAGCAATAACGCGCCAGCGCATACCTTTATTTATCCGCAAATTGCTGCCACAGCAAATTGAAAAATGCGGCCGGGGGAAAGTTGCGCCCACAAATCAAGGTATCGCCGTTGCTGGAACAAGCTTCGAGCGAGCTTAAGCTTGGACGAGCACCCTGTTTACCGCTATTTTCCCGGCGCATGAAACAAAAGGCATACGCCCGCGCCGGTGTGGATATTGACCTGGGCAACAAGGTCAAGTCCACCCTGCCCCGATTGCTCGCCGCCACGCTTCGGCCCGGAGTCCTCGGCAAAGTCGGCGGTTTCGGCGGCCTATTCGCCCTGGATGTCCACAAATACCGGCAGCCCGTCCTGGTTTCCAGCGTGGATGGCGTCGGCACTAAGCTTAAGCTCGCTTTCGCCGTGGACCGCCATGACACCATCGGGCAGGACCTCGTCAACCACTGCGTCAACGACATCGCAGTGCTCGGGGCGGAACCGCTCTTCTTCCTGGATTACCTCGGCACCGGCAAGCTGCAGCCGCACGTATTCACTGAGATCATCCAAGGATTCGCCAAAGCCTGCGCCGAGAATCACTGCGCGCTGATCGGTGGCGAGACCGCCCAAATGCCCGGGTTCTATCAGCCGGGGGAATATGATGTGAGCGGAACCATCGTCGGCGTGGTCGAGAAATCCCGGATGCTCGACGGCAAGGCCGTTCGGCCGGGCGATGCGGTGATCGGTTTGGCCTCTAGCGGCCTCCACACCAACGGTTATTCACTGGCCCGGAAGATCTTCTTCGAGCGCCTGAAGCTTAAACCGGGCAGCTACCTGGCCGAATTGGGCAACACCATCGGTGATGAGCTGCTCAAAGTGCACCTCAGCTACGGCCCGCTGATTCAGAAGTTGCTACGGAAGTTCAATGCCGGATCGGCATCCCGCCTGTCGCCTAAGCCCGGCCCGAAGCCAACTCCCAAGCACAGGCCGGACGCCTGTCCCGCTATTAGAGCCCTCGCCCACATCACTGGCGGCGGCTTCGTGGATAACATCCCGCGGATCCTGCCCAAGGGCTGCGATGTCATTATCCGCAAAGGCACTTGGGACATGCTGCCTATCTTCCAACTCATCCAGGCCAAAGCCGGCGTGCCGGAGGACGAATTGTATCAGGTCTTCAATATGGGCATCGGCATGGTCATCCTGGCCGCGGCCGACAAGGCCGACAAAGTCGTGAAGTTCGTCCGGGCGCAAGAGCACCCCGCCTGGCGGATTGGCCAAGTGGCCAAGGGCAGGGGCGTAGTGCGGGTGGTCTGACCGCTGCTTACTTCTTATCCGGCTTCTGGGCCGCGGCGTTGGTCAGCTTGTCCAGGTCCTCGGCCTTGATGACCTCGATCTTGGCGCCCTTCTTGAGCTCGTCGGCGGAGGGCACCTTGATGATATCACTGGTCAGCGGTGCCGGCGGAGTGCCTGACGCCGCCGGAGCCTTTGGCGCCGGCGGTGGCTCAATCCCGGCCAACTCCATTTCGAAGATTAGCGTCGAACCCGCCTCAATGTTCGGCCCATACCCGTTGTCGCCATAAGCCAGACTGGACGGGAGATATATTTCCCACTTCGAGCCTACCTTCATGTGTTCCAGCGCCTCGGTCCATCCCCGGACAACCCGATTGACCCCGAACTTGCGTGGCTGGCCTCCCCCTTTGGCGGAGTTGTCGAACTCCTTGCCGTTGATGAGCGTGCCGCGATAGTTGACCGTCACCATGTCGTTGCTCTTGGGCACCGCCCCCGTGCCTTCGGTGATGACCTTATATTGCATTTCGGCCGTAGTCCCATTCGGCAGCTTCACCTCGAGGGTCTGGATGCCGGGCTTCTTCTTGTTCTCGGCCAGAAACTCCTCGCCTTCCTTGCGGTTCTTCTCAGCCGTCTTGCGCCGGTTCTCCTCAAACTTGGCGCGCGCCTCCTGCCGGTAGCTGTTAATCGCCTCCCGCACCTGCTGGTCGGTGAGCGTGGGCGGCTTGCCCGCCATCGCGTCCCTCACCGCGTTGACCAGCACCTCCAGATCAAGGTCCACCCCTCCGCGCTTGAGGTTGTTGCCAATGTCCGTCCCGATGGCATAGCTCATGTTATGCTTCAGCTCTTCCGGCGAGAGCTTCGGCGCATTGGTCGCCGCATTCGACAACGCCGGTTTGTTCTGCGCTGCCGCCGTCAGTTGCAGCAGGGCCACTCCAAACCCGAGAACCAATCCGATTCTAAGTCCATTTCTCATAATTCAATGTTATGCACGTTTAATAACGAGCCATTCCGTTTACACGAACCCGGCCAAATGTCCAGCGGGAATATTGCAATTCTGCCACGCTGCTGGTGACCCCCGTCTGTGGGGGTAAGGACGCGTTCCACCGCGTCCCTGAAATGGCTGCCAGGGAGTGGGACGCCCTGGAACTCTTCCCAGCCAACACCGTGATGCAGATTCCTTTGGCGGTCCGTGCCGGTTCCTGATTGAATCCCGCAGATGCAAATTCTGGTCATTGGCTCGGGCGGTCGCGAACACGCCCTGGTTTGGAAGCTGGCGCAGTCCCCCCACGTCACCCGCCTCTGGTGCGCCCCCGGCAATGCCGGCATCGCGCTGGAACGCCTGGCAAAAAATGGCGCCCTGGTCCAATGCGTCAGCCTTGGCGCGGAAGACCTGCCCGCCCTCCAAGCTTTTGCCCGCGAGAACCGGGCCGACCTCACCGTCGTCGGGCCGGACAACCCCCTGGCCTCGGGCATCGTGGATTTGTTCCACCAACACGGTCTGCGCATCTGGGGGCCCAACCAAAAAGCCGCCCGGTTCGAGGCCTCCAAAGTGTTCTCGCAGCGGTTTATGGAGCGATACGGCCTCCCCACCGCCCGTGCCGGCATCTTCGCCGATTTCCCCTCGGCTTCGCGCTTTGCCGCCTCCTTGGGCGGACGCTGCGCCGTCAAGGCCGACGGCCTGGCCCTCGGCAAAGGCGTCTTGATCTGCCGCGACATGGCCCAGGCCGACAGCGCTATCGAAGCGATGCTCGTCAAGAAGTCCTTCGGCGCGGCTGGTGCCAGCGTTGTCATTCAGGAACTGCTCGAAGGCATGGAAATCTCCCTCCACGCCCTCTGTGACGGTCGAACTGCCAAGCTCTTTCCTTCCTCCCAGGATCACAAGCGCGCGCTCGACGGAGACGGCGGCCTGAATACCGGCGGCATGGGTGCCTATTCGCCCACACCGTTTCTGAGCAAGACCCAGCTTGCCGACGCCGGCCGGAGCATACTTGATCCCTGGCTCCGCGGCTGCGCTGCCGAAGGCATTGATTTTCACGGCATCCTTTACCCGGGGATCATGCTCACCACGGACGGCCCCAAGGTGCTTGAGTTCAACGCCCGCTTCGGCGACCCGGAAACCCAGGTCTATCTGACACGGCTGGAAAACGACCTTGCGGAGTTGCTCGTCGCCAGCATTGAGGGAACCCTCGGGACCATCGAATTGAAATGGAGCCCGGTGTCTTCGGTGTGCGTGGTGATGGCTTCCGGCGGCTACCCAGGGAGCTACCCCAAGGGCAAACCCATTCGCGGGCTGGACGAGGCTGCCCGTTTGCCGAACACGAAGGTCTTCCACGCCGGAACCGCCAAGACTGGAGGTCAAGTCGTTACGGCTGGCGGCCGCGTGCTCGGCGTAACGGCCTGGGGTCGGAATCTGACCGCCGCGCGCGATGCCGCCTATGCAGCCGTGGAGGCCATTCAGTTCGAGGGCGCCCACTTCCGCCGCGACATCGGCAGCAAGGCCCTGGGTTTCTTGCCCTAACCCACTGCGGCAACCGCAGTTGCGCAAGCCCAATATCCCCGGACAGCTCCCAAGCAGGCCGGGAGTATGGCGCAATTCCCATGTAATCCCCCTGTAATCCCCCTGTATTCCCCCTGTATGTCCCCAGTATTCCCCCTGTATTCCCCGTGTAAATAACAGGCGAGTGCATGGCTGCTGATTGGCTGGATTGGCTGAGGCCACTTGGCTGAGCGGGCAGAAAAAAGAAGGGCAGGCGAGACGCCTGCCCTTCTCCGCGGCGAAGCCAATTATCCGACTTTGCTCTCGTCCACGACCACGAAGTGGCTGCCACCATCACTCCAGATCCGGAGCAGTGTCACCTTGTCCTTCACGTGCTCGGTCATCCGCACCGCCTCTTCGGCGGTCTTCACCGGATGCCGATTGATTTCCTCGATGACGTCGCCTTGCTTGAGACCAGCTTCGGCTGCGGGGGAGTCGGGCTGGACCTCCGTGATCACGACGCCCTTGACGTTCTCGGGCACCTTGAGTTCCTGGCGGGTCTGCTGGTCCAGGTCGCCGACGGTGACGCCATTAAGCGTGCCGGTGTCGTTGCTGTTAGAGTTATTGTTCTGGGCAAGTTGCTCGCTGCCGGGCAGTGGCTGCACCGTTACCTCAATTGTCCTGGTCGCGCCATCCCGCAAGATCCTCAGAGGCACGGTCGTCCCGGGTTTGGTCTCGCCGACCGTCAGTTTGAGGTGGCGGCTGTCGGTGACTTTCTTGCCGTCGCAATCGAGCACGACGTCGCCCTCCTTGAGACCGGCTTTGTCAGCAGGGCCTTTAGGCACGACGTCGCCAATAAGGGCGCCCGTGGTGTCCTTCAGCTTGAATTCTTTGGCCAGCGCCGGGGTGACGTCCTGGATCATCACGCCGAGGTAGCCGCGGGTGACGTGGCCGTATTGAATGAGGCTGTCCATGACGTTGCGGGCGAGATCGGACGGGATGGCAAAGCCAATGCCCTGGTTGCCGCCGGAGCGGCTGTAAATAGCGGTGTTGATGCCGATGAGCCGGCCTTCGACATCCACCAGCGCGCCACCGGAATTCCCGGGGTTGATGGCCGCATCGGTCTGGATGAAGTCTTCATAATCCTCGATGCCGAGGTTACCGCGGCCAGTGGCGCTCACGATGCCGGTGGTCACGGTCTGACCGACTCCGAAGGGATTGCCGATCGCCAGCACGATGTCGCCCACCTGCACCTTGTCGCTGTCGGCCATCGGAACGGTCGGGAGGTCCTTGGCGTCAATCTTGATCACGGCGACGTCGGACTTCGGGTCCCGGCCAACAACCTTGGCGGTGAACTCGCGGCCGTCCTGCAGCGTGACTTTCACATCCTCGGCGTTCTCCACCACGTGGTTGTTGGTGAGGATATAACCGTCTTTGGTGACAATGACACCCGAGCCCAGGCCGTGCTGGCGCGGAGTGTTGAACTGGCCGTTGGGCATCTGGCGGCCGAACTGGTCGCCGAAGAAGCGGCGCCAGAACGGATCATTGAAGCCGAACCATTGCGGCGCCGACACCGTGCCGCTCTTGGTCGTGACCACCACCTTGACCACGCCGGGTGTCACCTTCTTCACAATCGGCGCGAAGCTCGTGTACGGCCCGGCGGCGCGTTGCACCGGGCTTTCGTCCACGGGCACGTTAAGCGTCGCGGCCTTGTTTTGGCTTGTTTCCGAGTGGCTGACCGCCAGCGCGGAGCCGCTTACCAGGGCCGCCCCGCATAAAGCCAAGGCGACCACCCCAATACTCAGTTGAGTTGAAATCTTTCTCATAAGTGTTGTCTCTATGCTATTTCTGTTTATAGGTATTCGAGCACTGGGACCGTTTCAGGAAGCTTTCCGGGGCATTACATTTTTGTAAGGATGCCCCGGCGGCGACGAACGGCCTGGGCTGAGCTACAGTCTAAGCATTATGGAAAACAACAGTATCGTTGGTTCGATACCGTGGCCCGTGGCGATTGCTACGGCAATCTGGTTCGGCGTTATGGCCTATAAGGCGGGCAAGAATTGCGCGCTCTGGGCCATCGGAGGGGGCATACTAGGGCTGGCCATCACGACTATCGTCTTGGGTCTGGCCCAGGCTACCTTCATTCCGTTCTCCACCGACGAGATTGCCCCGTTCCGCTTCAAAGTGGCGGTGCTGGCCATCCTCCTCGTCCTGTGTGTCGGGTGGCTCTTTACGGGCAGCCTGCACCGTCACCTCTTCGCCGCCTTGAAACGCAACGCGGCACCGCCCCCGCCGGAAGTCCCAGCCAAGCCGGCCACCCCCGCCGTCAAACCATAGCCCCGCGCAGACTCCAGCCGAGGCCATTCATCTGTGGCCCGCCGGACACTTTTCGGCACCCCGCCGATTGCGAGCCTCACGACTCCCGTCGGAGCGCGGACATTCTTGTCCGCAGCAAGCTCCGCACGGCCACGCGTTCCGGCCAGTTCCCAAGCCCTTTGACCCCTCGAACATCGACGGTTGCGGCGGACAAGAATATCCGCGCTCCGGCTTGCTGGCAGTGCCGAAACACGCCCCTCCCGCCGCGGCCTTCTCTTCAATCCTTGACGATCCTGACCCGGCGATGCAGGGCCTGCCACACGAGCAGGAGGATGCGCGGATGGCGCAGAAAGAAAGGCAGCCATTTCAAAACCTGCTTTGGCGCCCGCCGCTTGAAGAAGTGGAAGAGGTTTTCGTAGGTCTCCTGCACGCCTTGTTCCAGCTCTTGCGCCGTCATTTTGGCCGGTTGGAACACCGCGTTGGCCCACCCATATTTGTCCCGGGCCTCCAGCATGAGGCGTCCCTGGCCCTTCAACTGGTCGTAAATCGCAGTGCCCGGATAGGGCGTCAGGATGTAGAGCAGAGCGTCTTCCAGCCCCATCTGCTTGATGTGCGTCTCCGCGGTCTTGAAGATCCGCCGATCCTCGTTGTCAAAGCCAAAAATGAAGAACCCCTGCACCAGAATGCCATGCTCATGAAAACGCCTCACGACCTCCTGGTAACGCTCGACCTTGTTCTGCACCACGCCGGCCCGCTGCAATGAGTCCGGATGCACGGTCTGAAAACCTACCTGCACGAAAAAGCAGCCCGACTGCTGCATCGCCCGGAGCAGCCGGGGGTTTTGGGTGATGGTGGTGGGCGCCTGCACCGACCAGGCTTTCTTCAGAGGGGCGATCTTCTCGCACAGGGCGATGGCGTATTCCTCGTCCACAAACAGGTTGTCATCCACGAAAAAGACGACGTTCTGCTTCATGCCCTTCATTTCCGCATACACCTTGGCCGGCGAGCGGCGGCGGGGCCGGTGCCAGGGCACGCTCGGCAAATAGCAGAACTTGCAGGCGTGATTGCAGCCCCGGGTGGCCTGGATCATGCCGACCAGCGAGTTCTGCCGGAGCAAATCGCGCCGTGGGACGGGCACATCATCCATGTCCGTAGGCTCGTCCTGCTGGTAGGTCTTCTTGAGGGCGCCCGCAGCGGCGTCCTTCAGCAACTGCGGCCACGCGTATTCCGCCTCGCCGATGACGATCGCGTCGGCGTGCTGCAAGCATTCCTCCGGCATCAGGCAGGCATGGACCCCGCCGATGACCACCTTGACGCCTTTCCCTCGGAACACATCTGCGATGCGAAAAGCCCTGCCCGAAGAAAACGTGGTGACGGTGAGGCCGACCAGGTCGAAGTCCTCCGCCAAAGGGACTTCATCCCAATCCTCGTCTATCACCTTCACCTCGTGCCCCTCCGACAGCGCGGCCAGAATGCCCAGATGCAGCGGCTCAAACGACACATGGGTCAGGAAGCGATACACGCCGTCTTTCACGAACCACCGTGGTTTGACCAGCAGCAGCCTCATCCTTAACGGTTCCCCGGAAGGGCCTTGAGCCTGGCTTTGAGATTGAGCAGGGTGACGCCCAGCCGGCCCCGCGCGCCGAAAATGTCTTTCCAGGGAGCGGTCCGCACCAGGTGGCGCAGAAAAACGCGCGTGTTGGCCGTCTGCGTGTCCTCATAAGGGCTCCGGGTCTCGGGGCTCTCAGGGTCGAAAAAGCAGGTCGGGTCTTCGGCCAGGTAGTCGCCGGTGAGGTAATGCGCCAGGGAGCGGCAGCCGCGGCAGGAGTCGCCGTAACGGCAGCGCCCGCACTTGCCTTTGGCCGGCCGCTCGCCGCGCAGCGTGCGCATGATTTCCGACTCCGCGAGGATCCGGGACAAGGGCTGCTCGCGCACGTTGCCGCAGCAGACCGGGCTGTCCAGCAGGTGCACACAGGGCGCCACGTCGCCCTCCGCATTGATGCCAATAAAGGTGCGGCCGGCCTGGCAGCCCAGGTTGCCCAGGTTAAGCCCGCGGCCGCCCAGGGTCAGGTGGGTCACATCCGGCGCGGCGAAGAACGGGGTATGACTCACATAGCTCAAGGGGTTGTCACGCAGCGCCGGATGGATCCTGCTGCCCATGTCCTTCCGGTCAAAGCACAGGTGCCGAGCCTTGGCCCCGCCGCCCCGCGGGACAAAGGGCGAACGGATGACGGCGATCCTCTTCGTGTGCAGCCAGCCCAGGGTGCTCTCTAGCGATTCGAGGTTCTGCCTGGAAATGGTAACCAGCACGAAATAGGGCACTGCATGTTCGTCGCAAATGCTCAGCAGGCGCTCCAGGCGCTCCCGGCTGCCGGAGCGGCATTTGTTCTGGATGTCTTCTTCCACCGAATCCAGGGAGAAGCCCATCGTCAGCCGCCCGCCGGCCGCGCTCTTGAGCCCCCTGAGCCTGATCGAATCTAGGCCGCTGCCGCTGGTATTCACGAAAGTGTGCAGGCCGTTTCGAGCATTGTGCGCGATGAGCTCCAGATGATCGGCCCTTTGCAGAATTTCGCCCCCCGAAAAGGAGACCGCCCCCTTGGGGCAGATGGCCTTCAGTTCATCGAGCACCAGGTGCTTGGCTTCGTCCGTCGAGAGTTCCCCTCGCGCCGGTGGCGTCGTCTGCCGGGTCATGCAGTTCGGGCAACCCTGGTCGCATTGCCGGGTGGTCTCGAAATAGCACAAGAAGAAGCCGGGCCTTTTCATCATCTTGCCGGAGGCGGCGGAGCGGGAGCGGTTTTGATAAAGTCCTCAACCGGCAGCTTGCCGTCGGCCTCCGGCCCCCGCAGGCGCCAACCGCCCGGCTTGGGGTGCTGGTTCGTCAAGGAACAGCGCGTCAGGTTGCCGACGAACTGATGGCAGCGGTTCAAGCATGTCGGCGCTCATTCTAGCAGCCGGAAAACAAACGGCAAGAGCAAGACAGAAATGGCTCCGGGTAACCGGGAGCGGCAAATGATCTCCCCCTTGCCATCACGCCGCGCGGACATTCTCGTCCGCAGCAACGCTGTGACAGGGCTCGGCAAATCATCTCCCGCTTGCCAAGGGGGCAGGGGGCTTGTTTAATGGGTTGGTGGTACAACAGCAAACACTGAATCGCCCGGTCAGTTATTCCGGGGTTGGCCTGCACAGCGGGAACCGGGTCACCATGACTTTCCTCCCGGCGCCGCCCAACACCGGCGTCCGTTTCCGTCGCGTTGACTTGGAGGGCAAGCCGGAAATCGAAGCCCGCACCGAAAACGTCGCCGAGACCACCCGCTCGACTACCCTGGCCAAAGGAAACACCCGCATCCACACGGTCGAGCATGTGCTGGCGACCTTTGGAGGCTACGGCATTGACAACGCCATCGTTGAACTCGACGCCAATGAGCCGCCGATCGCGGACGGCAGTGCGCGCCAATATTGCAAGATGGTCCAGGAGGCAGGGATCGTGCCCCAGGACGAGCGCCGCGACCCCTATGCGGTAACCGCGCCGATCCAACTGGAGATGGGGGAAACGGTTATGACTCTATTCTCGGATGAGGCGTTCAGGCTCTCCTGCACGAGCGCGGACAAAGAGGGGCGATTCACCCAGTACTACAGCCTCGAACTCTCACCGGCGACCTGGGAGCGCGACCTGGCGCACGCGCGCACCTTTTGCTTCTACGAGGAGATCGAGTTCCTGATCAAGAACGGCTTGATCAAGGGCGGCAGCCTGGAGAACGCCGTGGTGATTCGCGACGATGCGGTGCTGACGACGGAGCCGCTGCGATACCCGGATGAATTCGTCCGGCACAAGATGCTCGACATCGTGGGTGACCTGGCGCTCCTGGGCCGCCCGCTGCGGGGTCACCTGATTGCCGTCAAGCCCGGCCATGCCGCGAATTGCGAGCTGGTCCGGCGGATCACGGCCCAGATGCGCAAGCCACTGGTGGCCGCGCAAGCCTTCGCCCCGCCCCCGTCCGCGCCCAAGACCGCCGCGCCCCCCGCAGAGGAGCCTGATGAAACCACGCCGCCGGATGGGGGCCTCGATATCCAGGGCGTCATGCGGTTGCTGCCCCACCGGTACCCGTTCCTAATGGTGGACCGCGTTCTGAAGCTCGAAGGCAATCACATTGTCGGCGTCAAGAACGTCACCATCAACGAGCCCTATTTCCAGGGACATTTCCCCGGGCACCCGGTCATGCCGGGTGTGCTGCAACTGGAAGCGATGGCCCAGGTGGCCGGCTTTGTAATGCTCAAGAACGCTGAGAATATCGGCAAGATCGCCTATTTCATGTCGGCCGAGGATGTGAAGTGGCGTAAGCCGGTGCATCCGGGAGACGTGCTGGTGATTGACGTGGAGATGACCAAGATGCGCGGCAAGATCGGCAAAGCCAAGGGCGTCTGCAAAGTCCGCGGGGAAGTCGTCAGCGAAGCGTCGGTGACCTTCATGATGATGGATGCCTCGTGATATGGTCCATCCAACCGCGATTATCCACCCCAAGGCGCAAATCGGCGCCGACTGCGAAATCGGGCCCTACTGTATCATCGGGGAGCACGTCGAACTGGGGCCGGGCTGCCGGCTGCATTCGCACGTGGTGATTGACGGGCATACGCGCCTGGGGAAGGGGAACGAGGTTTTCCCGTTCGCCAGCCTCGGGCTCATGACCCAGGACTTGAAGTGGAAGGGTGGCCTGACACGCACGGACATAGGCGACGACAATACCTTCCGCGAGTACGTGACCGTCCACAGCGCGACTGGTGATGGGGAAGTGACGGCCTTAGGGTCGAACAATCATATCCTGGCCTATGCGCACATTGCGCATAACGTGCGGCTGGGCGACCACATCATCATGTCCAACGTGGCGACCCTCGCGGGGCATGTGACCGTGGAAGATCACGCGGTGATCGGCGGGCTGGCGGCGGTGCACCAGTTCTGCCGGATAGGCACGCTGTCCATGATCGCCGGCTGTGCCAAAGTGGTTCAGGACGTGCCCCCATACATGGTCGTGGACGGCAACCCGGCGGAAGCCAGAGCAACCAACAAAGTGGGCATGGAAAGGAATGGCGTTTCCGAGGGAGCCCAGGCCGCGCTCCGCCAGGCCTACAAGATCCTCATCCGGGATGGGCTGACCACCCCGAACGCCTTGGCGCGGATCGAGAGCGAATTACCCCCGCTGCCCGAGATTGAGCACTTGGTACTGTTCGTTCGGGCGAGCGAACGCGGAATCACGAAGTAGGAGTCTAAAGTCTCGAGTCTGAAGCCTAAAGTCCACAGGGGAGCATGAACGAAACTCTGCCGCCGTTGACGCCGGGCACGCTCTACCTCGTCGCCACACCCATCGGCAACCTCGAGGACATAACGCTGCGGGCGCTGCGCACGCTCAAGGAGTGCGATGTAGTGGCGGCGGAGGATACGCGGCGGACCGGGCAATTGCTGAAGCATTTCGGCATCGCCAAGCCGCTGCTGAGCTACTTCCAGTTCAACGAGGCAAAGCGGAGCGAGGAAATCATCGAGCGGCTGCGGCGCGGGGAAAAGGTCGCGCTGGTAACCGACGCCGGCAGCCCGGGCATCAGCGACCCGGGCGAGCGAGTAGTGAAGGCAGCGATTGCCGCGGCCTTGCGCGTCGAGGCGGTGCCGGGACCCTGCGCGCTAGTGGCCGCGCTGACGGCCAGCGGCCTGCCGACCGAGGAGTTTCATTTCATCGGCTTCCTGCCCCACAAGTCAGGCCAGCGCCGCAAGGAACTGGAGCGCCTGAAGAGCTTTGAGGGAACGCTCGTGCTATACGAGTCACCCTACCGCGTGGAAAAGCTGCTGGGAGAGCTGAGCGAACTTTTCCCCGGGCGCCAGGTCGTGCTGGCGCGCGAGCTGACCAAGAAGTTCGAGGAGTATTTGCGAGGCACCCCCGCCGAATTGCTGGAGGCCCTGAAGACGCGGTCGTTGAAGGGAGAGTTTGTGGTTCTGGTGGCGGCCGCGGAGAGCGAATAAGGTCAGGATTACAAACGGGGATACTCCTGCTCGTTCATCTTTTCCCAATACGAGCCGGCGCTGACGGCTTCGGCGACTGTGTTCTTGGTCACGGGTTGGAGGGGATTCGACAGGGCGATGGCGGTGTTCTCACGATCCAGGAAGCCCCGGAAGTCCCGCACGGCTATGACGGGCGGTTTGCCGCCTTTGACTTGGGTGATGGCTTGCTTCGGGGGATCAGGACGCGGGCTCATATGGCTCACGGCTGGGTGCTGGAAGCGACAAGCGGGGCTCGACAAAATCACGGTACGGAAAGCAATCCAGAGACTCGTCCGGCATGCGTGACCGCCTATAGGATGCTTGACGACGAAGCAGCGGGTGGCCCGTGTTGAGACGATAAGCTTGGAGGGTCGTTTTGGCCCGGTTCTGGTCCTCTGGAGACGCCTGCTCGTTGATTTCAAGCATCCCGGTCGTGAAGTCCCAGTGGAAGAACCTGTCGAATGAATAATCCTCTCCATCCGGTCGCAGCATGGCTTCGTCGAAGTCCTCGCCCTTTTGCTGGCAGTGGTCGCAGCAGTAATAGAGGTTCTCCCATTTGTAAGCCTCACGAGGGAAACGCCTCTTGGGACGGAAGTGTTCTATGGTGGGATTCGACGGAGGGCTGACAGGGAAGGCGTCGCAGAATGAACAGTGGTCCTGCACTTGGTCCTTCAGTACTGGAAGGAGCTTGTGATTGACTGGCTCGTGGTCCACCTCGTGCCAGTGGAAAAAGGCACCGGCTCCAGCCTTTAGCCTCTGCTCCCACTCCAGACCCCACTGTTCCCACTTCCCAACCAGGAAGGCTGGTGACGGCAGCCGCTGAAACTTCCTCATTTCGCCTCAGCCTTACCTAACCGGCGTTCCATTTGGCTCAATTCCTTTCCCATCATGAAGCGCAGCTCGTCGCTGCGGCCGGCAAGGCTCTGCCCCAACTCAAAAGCCTTGGCCCTGGCATCGTCGTTGCCGTGAAAGGCATCATCCCGTAGCGCCCGGAACCGAGCTAGAAGCTCTTCCGTTTCAGGGTCGTACCATTCCGGCAGCCCCATAATCTCCTCCAGTACGTAAATGTAGCTGTCTCCGAGGCTGGCTGGCGCGGGCTCGGCCACGGCCACCTGTCCATCGTGCTCAAGCGACAACCGATGAATCCAACCGTGGTTCAGCGATGAGATAACAAACGGGGAATGCGTCGCCACAAAGATCTGGGCCTTCGGGAACAGTCGTTGGAAGGCGGGCAGGACTCGCCTCTGCCACACGGGATGAAGATGGCTCTCCGGCTCGTCAAGCAGGAAAACCGCCTCCGTCTCGCGCAGGTCGCCCTTGCCCTGAAGCCAAGCATCCAGCATTACAGTGGCATCCACCATCCATCCGATGATGGCTCGCAAGCCATCTGGCAGGACGTCAAAGAACAATTCTGAACTGCCCCACCTCACCAAAAGCTTCGGCTCCTGATAGCCCGTCACGAAGAAAGCGAACCGCTGTTGTGTGATGCCGCTGATAGCGTCTTCCAAGGCTTGAACAATCTGAATTGACCGGCCTTTCGTTGCGTCCGAACGCCTTGACTCCATTCCGGCCTGGACAGTCAGGTTGGCAATTGCCTGGAGCAGGGTCTTGGAATAATCCGCAGGCCGTGAAAACGCGAGGCATGTAGGTCGCTGAGGGTTTGGTGTTCCGCCCATTGCGGCGATCTTCTCATCCTTCACATACGCCGTGCCATGATAGGCGAAGGCAGGGACAGTTTGACACCACTGTGCGAAGGGAGTGAGCATCTGCCAGTGGATGCCGTGCGGATTCGCGTCGAAGGCGAGCCAAGAAGGGTTAGGATGTCCTGGAGTCGGGATCTTCTCGGACACCCTGAAAGTCGTTGTACCAGGCCCCTTCAGGCGCCTGGCCAACGCTTCAGTGCCCCCGAGCATTGCCGCCAGCACCGTAAGCAGGCGTGTCTTCCCTGTGCCGTTCACGCCAGTAAACAGATGAACTTCCGCGAGGTCCGCCGGTTTACTCTCGACCACCGGGAACTGCAAATTGAGCTTCCCGAAAGGCGGGAAGTTATCTGACGCCAAGGCTCGAAACATACGTTCGTACCCTTATATTCGCAGCGCGCTGGGATGGCAATCGGAAAAACGGTCCTGCTGGTTCCCCGGCAGATTCGGAGCAAAGGCCGAAGCCTCCTGACAATTGCAGACAAGGTTTCCGGCGCCAAAGAACGTACCTATGCATCGAGCGCAGCTCGCTGGTCGGTTGGACGCAATGCCCGGCGAAGCTACATGACATTGCACCATCCGCCGCAAGTGCGGTTAAATGAACTTGCCCGGGTTGAGGATGCCGTGAGGGTCGAGAGCGCGCTTCACGGTGCGATGCAGCGCCTGCACTTCCTTTGAGACCGCTAGCGGCCACCAGCGTTTTTTGGCCAGGCCGATGCCGTGTTCCCCGGTGATAGCGCCGCCCCAGGCGAGCACCTGGGCAAATAGTTCGTCCAGGGCCTGCTGACTGCGGCGTTTGGCGCCGGGCTCGTCGTAATCAACCATCACATTGGTGTGGATGTTGCCATCGCCGGCGTGGCCGAAACAGGCGACGCGGAGACCGTGTTTGCGTTGGAGACGCGCTGCGAAGGCGAACAGGTCTTCCAGCCGGCCACGCGGTACGACGATGTCCTCGTTCAGCTTGGTCAGGCCGGTGTCGCGCAAGGCATAGGAGAACTCGCGCCGGATCTGCCACACGGCCTCGCACTGGTCTTTTCCAAGCCCGACTTCAACGAAGAGCGGCTTCTGCGGAGCGACGAGGCTTTGCAGGTCCCTGATCTCGCCCCGCACGGAGCGTTCCTGGCCGTCGAGTTCTACAATCAGGTGGGCCCGGCAGCCCCGCAGGCGCTCGCTCCCGGTGCGTTTGAAGGCCGCGGCGAGCGTGAAGGAATCAGCTAACTCCAGCGCCGCGGGCAGGAAACCGGCGCCGAGGATGGCGTGCAACGAGCGCACGGCGGCGCGCATCGAGCCAAACCCGATGGCCAGGCAAGCGCGATACGGCGGCAAAGGCAGCAGCTTCAAGGTGGCCTCGGTAACAACGCCCAGCAGGCCCTCGGAGCCGACGAACAGCCGGTGCAGGTCGAAGCCTGTCTTGTTCTTGTGCGTGCGCCCGCCCAGCCGCACCACCGTGCCGTCCGCAAGCACAACCTCCAGGCCAAGCACATAGTCGCGCGTGACTCCATACTTGAGGCAGCGCGGGCCACCGGCGTTGGTGATGATGTTGCCGCCAATCGCATTATCCGCTCGGCTGGCCGGGTCGGGCGGATAGAACAGGCCCTGCCGCTCGACTTCCTGCTGGAGTTTCTCGGTGTTAACGCCGGCCTCGACTACGGTCACGAAGTCGGCGGCATTGATCTCCTTGATGCGGTTCATGCGCGCTAGCGAAAGCACGATGCCGCCCCGCACGGGCACCGCGCCGCCCACATAGCCATGCCCGGCCCCCCGCGGCGTGACGGGCAGCCTGTGGCGGTTGGCAAAGCGCAGCAGTGCCGACACGGATTTCGTGCTGCGCGGCAGGACGACCGCGTCCGGCAGGTGCGCGGCAAACCATTTGTCGCCCGCATGTTCGGCCAGGACGGATGGGGAGAAGCTGACCTCGCCCCGCGGCAGCATCCGCTTCAGTTGGGCAAGGAGCTTAACCTTCTCCGCCATATGCTCCCAGGCTCGCGCGTTCTCGCCAGAATGTCACGCCGCGACTGCCTGTTTGAGGTCGGCAAAGACGATAACGCCCGCGCCGGTCTGAAGCTGGCTTTGGACCTGCACCTCGACGTGCTGGCCAACAGCGCTCTGCGCGTTGTTAACCACGACCATCGTCCCATCCGGCAGGTAACCCACGCCCTGGCCCTTGTCTTTACCCTCGCGGACAATACGCAGGGAGAGCACCTCGCCCGGCAACAGGATCACCCGGAGTGACTTAGCCAGGTCGTGCAGGTTCACGTAGTTGACCTTCTGCAACTCCGCGATTTTGCCCAGGTTGTAGTCGTTGGTGTAGAGCTTGGCGCCCAGGTTGCGCGCCAGGCGGACCAGCTTGGCATCCACTTCCTTCTCGTCCGGGAAATCACCGTCGTGGATCTTGACCTCGTTGCGGGTGTTGCGCTGGATGCGGTTGAGCACCTCCAGGCCGCGGCGGCCACGGGCGCGCTTGATCGGGTCGTTGGAATCGGCGATTTGCTGCAACTCCTTAAGCACAAAGCGCGGCACCACGATCAGGCCCTCGACGAAGTTGGCTTCGATCAGGTCGGCAATGCGACCGTCAACAATGACACTGGTATCGAGCAGCAGGAGGTTGTCCGGTTTGTTCTGCGGCGCGAAGCGGACATAGGGGATGATGAGCGAGAAGTCCTCCTTGTTGCTGCGCATGGCGAGGACGATGCCGATGTAGCTGAAGCTCAGGAACAGGCCCAGGCGGATCAACCAGCGAGTGGGATGCTCCTCAACGTTTTCGAACAAGCCGGAGCGGTCAATGAGCAGCGCGACGACCGTGCCGAGGAGCAGGCCGAACGTCGTTGCCGAGAACGCACGCAAGGAGAAGCCTTTGAGCATCTCATCCAGGGCAATCATCAGCCAGCCGAAGCCGAACCCGATGACTATGCCGAGGGCGCCGTGTGGAATCCACTCAGGCCGCACCTGGCTCACGGCATAGCCGCCGAGGGTGCAGAGGGACAGAAACAGGATTCGGATTACCCAGAGCGCCATAGACTATTCAAAGGGGTTCTTGGGCGCCGTCAACGGCTCATGCGGCGGGGCGGGCGCGTTGGTCCGGGGCGGCTTGTGTTGCCACAAAATGCCCCACAGGCCCAGGCGGTTCAAGTTGCTGGTCGTGATGCTCAAGTTGTTAACGATTTGCGACACATTGGTCGCTATTTCTTCGTTTTCAAGCAATTTCCCGGCCAAACCCTTGCCCTCCTGCACCCCTTCCAGCAGGCTATTCAGGGTGGCGCTGGAGGACTTGAGGTTCTTGACCGCCGCCTCGATGTCCGGCGAATTGGTGGATACCAGTGCGCGCAAGGCGCTGGCGGACTCGTTAAGCTGCTCCGAAAAGAACACGAGGTTGCTGACGGCAACGCCAACGGCGGCGCGGTTGGTTCCCACCAGTGAGTCCACGTTGTCCACGATGGTCATGGAACGCTCAGAGACGGTGTGGAAGTTATCGAACGTCGCCGACAGGTTCGTAAGCGCCCGCAGGCTGAAGATGGTGCGCCGCGCATCCATCAGGGCGTCGTTGATGTTGGTGGCGGCGGAGTCAATGTGGACCAGCAAGCCGGCGGCCGAGCGCGCGATCTCCTGGAGGTCAAGCGGCGCTTCCGCCCAGGCCTCATCGCCGGGTTGGAAGACCGGCCCTTCGTTCTTGGTCGGCCGGATGGCGATGTATTGGTCGCCAAGAAAACCGGCGGTCTCGATCACAAAGCGCGCGTCCTTGTGAATCTGGTAGGGCTGGTAAATCCGGAGGATAATGGTGACGCTCTTGCCGTCCGGGGCGAGCCGCATGCTGTGCACGGTGCCGACCTGCACGCCGGACATGAGCACCTGGGCGCGAGGTTTCAAGCCGCCCACAGTCGGCGCCTCCAGCAGAATGTCGTAAGTGGATCGGAAGAACGTGGTGCCCTTGCTGAACTGGATCAGCAGCACGGCCAGCAGCACCAGGCCGATGAAAACGAACAAGCCAACTTTGCCCTCAAGACGCGATGGTTTCATGTTAGAAATACAGTTCTTTCGGATCGGAAACGCCCTCGGTGAACCGCCGCACGACCGGGTCCTGCGAGTTGAATATCTCGTCCGGGGTGCCGCTCACGTAAATTCTCTGGTCGTGCAGCATCAGGATGCGCTGGCCGAGCCGGCGCGTGCTGCGCATGTCGTGCGTCACTACGACCGTCGTCACGTCCAACCGGTCGCGCACACGCAGGATGAGCTTGTCAATGCTGTCGGACACAATCGGGTCCAGCCCGGTCGTCGGCTCGTCATACAGGACGATCTGGGGCTGGTAAATGATCGCGCGCGCCAGGCCAACCCGCTTTCTCATGCCGCCCGATAACTCGGACGGTTTCTTGTCCTCGGTGCCGGGCAAGTCCACCATTTCGAGCACCTCCGCCACCTTCCGGCGGATTTCCTCTTCCGGCAACGAGCGGTCGCGGCGAAAGGCGAACGCGACGTTCTCGGCCACGGTCATGGAATCGAACAGGGCGGCGCTCTGGAAGAGCATGCCGAACTTGCGGCGCACGTGCAGCAACTGCCGTTCGTTCATCGGGACAATGTCCTCACCCTCAATGAGCACCTGCCCGGCGTCGGGTTTGAGCAGACCGATCAGGTGTTTGAGCAGGACGCTCTTCCCGCCGCCGCTCTGGCCAATGATGACGACCGACTCGCCCTTTTCTATCCGGAAGCTTACGCCGTCCAGGATGGAGTGCCTGCCAAAGCTCTTCTTCAGATCACGGACTTCAATCATGTGTCGCCGAAAACCTGGCCTAGAGCGAGCGTGAGGAAGAAATTGGAGATCAGGATGCTGATCGAGGAATACACGACCGCCTCGGTGGTGGCCCGCCCCACGCCCTCCGCCCCCTCGCCGCAACTTAGGCCCTTGTAACAGCCAATCAGCGCCACGATGCCGCCGAAGAAGAGCGCCTTGATCAGGCCGACGGCGACGTCGGAGGTGCCAGTGTACCGCAGCATGTTATACCACGAATAGGTGGGATCGGTGCCGTACAGATGGACTGCCACGAGGTAGCCCGCGCCGATGCCTATCGCCATGGCCTCGGCGGTCAACAGCGGCAAGGCGATGTGCAGCGCGATCAACCGCGGCACAACCAGGTAGTCCACCGGATGAGTGGCCAGCGTGCGCAGCGCGTCAATCTGTTCCGTGACGCGCATGGTGCCCAACTCCGCGGCGATAGCGGCACCGACCCGCCCAGCGACCATGAGACCGGTCAGCACCGGCCCCAGTTGGGTGCACATGGAAATACTCACCACGGCAAGGGTGGCGGTATCCATCTTGACCTTGTGGAACTGCAAATAGGTCTGCGCCGCCAGCACCATCCCGGTAAAGGCGCCGGTAACCAGCACCACCGACTGGGACTTCACGCCGGTGAAATACACCTGGTAGATCAGGTCGCGCCACGCGACCTTGAAGGTGAGAAGCGAGGCGAAGGAGTCTCTGGCCAGGAGGGTGAGGCGGCCCAATCCCTCCAGCCATTCGCTCATCCATTTGTTGCCCCAGAGATTCATAGCCGCAGCCAAGCTAACAGGCGACCGGCGAAATGGCTAGCGTTTGATGGGGGATGGAGGGGCGGCAGGGGGGCTGGAAACCCGTGCAGCCTTAGCCCAAATCCGAAGGCCGAAACCCGAAGTCCGAAAGAAGGCCGAATTCCGAAACCCGAATAAGATCTCTGCCCGAAGCTCGCTGTGCGGCGGGAACGGCAATTGGTCCGAGCTTCGCACCTCGAGCTTAGGAGTTCGACCTTCGGGCTTCGGCCTTCTTTCGGGTTTCGGGGTTCGGCCTTCGGGTTTCCGCCGCCCTGCTATCTCCCTCCCCCCTCGTTACCCTTGGCCGGCGGCCCGGACCTGGTCAACACCATCTTCATCAACGGCCGCGGCTGCTTCCTATAGGCCGGCGTTGCGTTCGGAGGGATTGGCCTTGGTCCCGGGCCGAACAAGCTCATGAGCCGGCTTTGCGCTAGTTTGAGCCGGGACACGAGGTCGGGCGCTGACTGCCCGCCCGGATCAATCCCCCAAGTCCAGAGCGTGCCGTCGGCCGTCAACCCCAGCGCGGTGCCGCCCGCGCCCCAAAGGGCCGTCCAGTCCGACCGCTTCCCCAGCCGGCGCCATTCCCCCACCGGCGTGGCTGTCAGGCTGCTCAGCGGCTGCGTCCTTCCCCAGAGGGTGCCGTCAGGCCGCACCTCGTAGATTTCCGGCTCGCCACACCAGGCGGTGGCAACGCGCCCGGGAACTCCGTGGGCAAGGACCAGTCGGGAATTTGCGGCGGCAGGGACCTCGGGGTCTGGAGCCGCATGGAATGGCTCCCACAGTTCGCCCGAGCGGTTCCACACCAGCGACAAGAAACCCCCGGCGAAGCCGGTCCAATTCGACTCCAGGCACATCGGGGTTGGCGAAGGCAAGTCGGTCATGTTCACCCAGCCTGCTCCTACAATAGGGACCTGCCCCCAGGTCCAAAGGGTCCCGTCCCGCCGCAGTGCGAGCGCACAATTCCACGAGCAGCAGACTGCGGCCCAATCGTTGTTGGTGCCCACCTGCGTGGGTCTGGTATTGCGCGGTCCGGTCCCGACTCCCGACGGTCCCATCGCGTTTTCGCCCCAGGACCAAAGCGTGCCATCGCGGCGGAGCGCGACTGACCGATTGGCCGTGGCGGAGACACCCACCCAGTCGTGGCTTGAATCCACCTGACTCGGCTGGGTCCCTAGGTCTGATGGCTCGCCCGAACTCCCGCCGTGCCGTCCCCACTCCCACAGAGTGCCGTCCCGGCGCAACGCCACCAGGTGCGGGTAGCCCGCTGCGGCCTCAACCCAATCCTGGTTCGTCCCCACCTGTTCAGGGACTCTCGCTACAGAGAACGCCGCCGCTCCGGCATTGCCCCAACGCCAGAGCGAACCATCGGGGAGAACCAACACCACGCCGCCAGAGCTGGAGAACACCCGAACCGGCCCGTTGCTTTGGTTCAGGGAGACCACGACAGCAGGCGTCAAATAGGAGCGCGGGCGCAAGACAATGAAGCCGAGACCAATGAAGACCAGTGCCACGCAGCCGGCAACCGCCAACCGAATACGCCAAGTTCTGGCATTCAGACCAAGCTGCCGAGACGCGACGACCACAGACCTTCCGCTCCGAGTGGCTTCTCTGCGTCCATCGCGTCTCTGCGGTTCAAAGGGCTGGCCGCCTCGGGATTCGGCCCCGGCGTCGTGAGCACCCGCGCCTCCCGCCGCTTCCCGGCCGAACCAGCATGCGAGGCCGGAGGGCACCGGGTTGAAGCGGCTCAAGGCGAGTTCCCGAAAACGCGTGCGCAATTGCCACCAGGCCGTCAGACCAAAGACCAGATCCACCGCGAGCCCCAGGCCCATCCACAGCTTAAGGTAGAACTGCCAGCCGGGCTCCCAGGTCTTACCCAGCGCCAGCCCAAACCAGACGTTGCCGGCGCCCACGACCGCTCCGAACACCGCCCAGGGCAAGACAAGCACACGCACGAGGGTACTAATGGTGGCCAGGTTGTGGCTTCTGGCAACCAGCGCCCGCCACATCCCCACCCAACTCAATGCGACGAGATCCACCACCAGCATGACCATCCCCGCCAGCCAGGTGGCCTGATTCTCCCAGTCCGAAGCGCGCCGACGCGTTGCCAACATCAACAACAACCCAACGCCGAGCACGGCCACCACCGGCCACAAAAACTGTCGCCGCAACGCCAGCAGTTGCCCGCGCACGATGTCCTGCACCGTCAGCGGCACAGACAGCAAGAGCTCAAATGCCCCTGTCCGCCGGTCCTCGGCCAACTGCCGGCCGGCCTCGATTGCCAGCCAAACCTTGAAGGTGAAGTTCAACAGCACCGCCGTCAGGACAGCAACGGAAGGGTCCAGCCAGAGGCGGCCCGAGGCGATCCATCCCGCCAGCCACCAGACCAACATGCACGCCAGGAAGGTCCAGACATGGACCGGCTTGAGCCGCGCACGGGAGGCAAGCCAATAGAACGCGCTGGCATCCAGCGTGCGCTTGCGATACTCGCCCCGCCCGGCCACCGGGCCGTAACTCCAGGCGTGCCAGAGTTCGCGCCACCGGCTCGTCCCAGCGCGGGAAGGCCGGTCCTGCCACGTACGGGGCACAATCCAGCCGGCGGCCAACACCAGCAGCCAGGTCAAGCCGTGGATTACGGCCACGGACCACCAGAAATGGTCCGGGGCCACCACGTAGTGGGTGTCGTCGCAGAGGTAGAAGGCAAACACGGGGCAGGAGAACAGCAACTGAGGAATGATGCCAAGGCGAGGGACGAAGTACGCGAGTGTGGGCATGCACGCCGGTGGGATCGCCATCAGGAGTAGCATCAAAAGCAAATTGGCGGCCATCGCCTGGGGCGCATCCCGGCTCAGGGCCGAGCCGAGGATGCCAATAGCCAGGGAGAGCAAAAACGTGTCCATCAGCACCAGCACCGCGCGCCAGAATTCGCCGCTGGTGATGCCCCCCAGCAGGAGCGGGATGGCCAGCACCGGGAACACCGCCAGCAACCCGTAGAACCCGCGCACCGAAGTCGCCACCAGCTTGCCCAGCACCACGTCGTGTCCTTTCAAGTCGGTCAGAAAGAGCAGGCCGAGCGTTCCCTCGCGCTTCTCGACGCTTAGGCAATCGGCGGTGGAGCGCCGTCCGAAGGCCAGGCAATAGACCATCATGATCCCGGCCAGCCATTCAAAGATGTGGCGCCCGGTCTGCGCGGACGGCAAGGTGAAGGTGAGCACGAAGATGACGACCGCGACGAAGATGGCCGCCAAAGCGATGCCCAAGCGCACCCAATAAGTGGCCCGTTGCCGTGCCGCCGTCCGCAACTCGCGCTCGACTATGGGCAAGACGGTCATCTGCTTGAGAAGTTACGCACGATAGCGCAGGGCGAAAGCGTAGGCGAAGTTCAATGGCAGGGTCCAATACAAGCCGACGGGCGAGCGCGACAAGCGCCGGCGTATGCTGCGACACGAGTAGAAGCGGCGATTCGCATAATGGTATCCGGCCAGCAACGCTTCTGGGCTCATGTGCTGCGGGCGAAAGACGACGTCCGCCCGGCCGTTGTACTTGGTCCAGTCGCGGGTGAGAATCCGGCCCTCGGACTCCAATCGCATGTGCAGCGGGGTACCGGGGAACGGCGTGAGGATATTGAAGGTTGCGTTCTGCACCCCGACCGCCTCCAGGAAGTCCAACGTGTCCGCGAACACTGCCGCCGAGTCGTGGTCGAAACCGAAGACAATTCCGGCCTGCACTGCGATTCCGTGGGCGTGAATCCGCTCGATCGCCCGGGCGTACTCGTCCACGCGATTGAACCCTTTCGAGACGTCATTCATGCTGGCCTGGGAGAGGGATTCGAAGCCGATGAACAACTGCTTGCACCCACTGCGCGCGGCCAGCTCCAGGAACTCGCCGTCCCTGGCCGCATGAATGCTCGCCTGGCTACTCCACAGTTTCCTATGGGGGGCGAGAGCGCGGAACAGGTCCTTGGCGTAGTCAATGTCTCCCGCAATGTTATCATCCCAGAGGATGATGACTTTGCCCGGGAACGAGGCGTATTCCCGGGCGACCGCCTTTACCGGTCGCCGGCGCAGATGGCTCCGGTACATCACGGCGACCGTGCAGAAATCGCATCGGTATGCGCACCCGCGCGTGGCGAACAGCACGCCGGCCGTGTGGTCGCGGCGGTGAAACAGGTCTTTCCGGGCCATCGGCGCGTGATCCAGCGAAGGTGGTTCAGCGCAGCGGTAGTGCCGGCGATGACGCCCCGCCTCAAACTCAGCAAGGAATTGCGGCCAGTCAGATTCTGCCTCTCCCACAAAGATCACGTCCGCATGCGCCTGGGCTTCCTCAGGCAGCAAGGTGACATGCGGGCCTCCCAGTACAACGGTCGTTCCCCGCTGCCGGAACCGGCCGGCCAGGGCATAGGCGTGAGGCGCGCTCGGCGTGTGGAAGGTGATCGCCACCAGGTCAGCCGGCGCGTCAAGGTCCACCGATTCCACCGCCTCATCCACGTGGCGCACGGTCCAGTGGGGCGGCGCAAAGGCGGCAAGGTAGGGCATGGTAATCTGCTGGAAGTTCAGCACCCGGGCGCGCCGCACCCGTTGGATGTCCGGGCCGGAAGCGGTTATCAGGAGGAGAGTGGGCGTATTGCGCGGCATCTGTCCGAGGCTCCTTAGGTTAGGTAATTGCCTTTCATGCAGACGCAGGGCGTGTGAACACGATCGTTGGGCCTCTCATCACGTGGGGCACGGTGGCCCAAATATTAGATCGAATCAACTGGGAAAGCCTGAGCTTGTGCGCTGCTGCTAATCGGACCCGAACCGCTCGCGGGATCCGCCTCTCAGGCAGTCTGCGAGCAGGGAAGGGCGGTCCTTCCGGCGACCCGGTTAGGCTGCGACTTCGCAGGAAGCAGCGTCGGAGTGGGGCTCGGGGACCTTTTCGCCCGCTAAGCGCGGCCCCTCGATGTGAAACTCGATCGCATCGCAGCGAGCTACTCTTTCCTGCGGCTGTAGGTGACGAGATAGAGCCGCGTGCCCGCAATGCTCTTGAATTCCGTAGGGCGTTTCGCGCCCGAAAGATCGTAGCAGATGCGGAGGGTGTCGCCCTTAATCTCGTAGATCGCGGGGAAAGTTTTGCCCTGGTTCGGCCCTTCGGTGCCGGTAATGGTCATGCTCTTGGGCTTGCTGGTAGAATCAAGCGTATAAGTGCCCTTGTCGGGTCTGCCTGCGACGGAGACTTCATACTTACCGTGGTCGAGTCTGAGGCTGATGCTCTTTAGGACGGCCTCGGCCATGGGCTGTCCGCCCAAGTCGGCCTTGGTGGGCGTCCAACTGCCTTGGACTGCTTTGGCGTCGTCGAGTGGGTCGGCAGCGAACGCGGTCAATGTTGCGGCCACTGCGAGGCCGATGTAGAGGATGTGTTTCATGATGTTATACCTGTAAACCCGGTTGTCGAGCCTGTCATAGCCAAACCCACGATGGCGCAATCGCTGGAATGGAATCGCTGCGGGGGCTGGCACTTCAAGGCAAGGGAGCGAGCTTGAAGAAACAGCACGCGTGGTTTGTTGTGTCCAGGGTGCAATCAAAGCTCATGGCTGCATTGCTGTTTGTCACAATCGGTGTCCACTCGCTCAAGTTGGTCGAGGCGAGGATAACGAAGCTCTTGCCCTCGCTTTCGCTTAGGTGGAGCCGAAAGACGCCGCACGCCGGTGCCGAGGCGTTCAAGATGATGGCATTGGTGCCCAGGCTGGCTTGTGCAGCGACAACTTCGCCTACTCTTGCTTTGTTCGCCGGCGTGCCGCGCTTGGGAACCGCGGACATTTGAAAAGTAGCAGTCCCGCCGTTGGGGGGAAGCACTGGGACGCGTTCGGCCGACCAGGTTCCGTCGGATTCCACCTTGGCTTGCACACCATTGACCCAGACATCGTGGTTGGGTGGGGTGACACGGCCGGTGACGGCAATGAACGCTTTCCACAGGTCCGGGGGTTGACAGGGTGCATCGTGATAACTGGCCCCTCATGTCCAAAGACAGTGAAGTTCGTTTCCGAACTGTTGCCGGCAGCGTCTTTAGCGATCAGGGTTATTTGATTCGCACCCAACGCCAGCGGAATATTCTCGACCCAGAAGCAGCCATTCCTCTCGACCAGGGCCTCGCGGGTCGTTGAGCCGTCCTTCGTTCGCACTCGCGCTTCAAGCTTGGCGGTAAAATCATCCATTCGCCCCTGGATCATGTAGTTTGGGCCCGCAAGCTCATCATTGGGTCCGGGCCAGCGGACCTCAATCAGGGGGGGCGTGTGATCGTCGGCAGTGGAAAAAACGATCACAATGTTCGTAGTCATTTGATTACCGAATTCATCCGTGCCGTGGAAAACGAAAGTGTTCGTTCCGGGGCTTAGGTCAACGTCAAAAAAGCTGAAATAGTCCTCAGAGCCTTTAAAGTCATAGCCCCCGGGAAATGAGGCGCCCAGCCCCCGGTCGTCGCTCGCAACCTTCTTGCCCCCACTATCGAATCGGTCGAAACTGAGCCTCTTAAATCTTCTGCTGGTCAGACCCTGCAACTGGATCATGGGCTGAGAGCATAGGAAGTTGGTGGGGTTCACGATACGCAGGGTTGGTGTTACCGGTCGTACCCCTTGTTGAATTCGGGCTCCCCCTGGCGAACACTGACCGCCACAAATTCGGGAGCCTCTCCCATCGCCTGCAGTGTGATGGAAACGCTATTGGTGTTCAGAGTTTGCGGATAGGTCTCCATAACATACCGACGAGGAGGAGGCGCGGCAGCGAGCATCATTGAAGAAACGATGACTACAATTGGAACTCCCCATGCCGTTGGCCGATGTCCATCTTGTTGCTTTCTCATTTGCTCCTTTCTGGTTCGTCGCTCGCAGATGTCTGGATCAACGACCTCCCTAAGCCACAGCCGCCGGGGAACTAAGCCCCGACGGAGCCGGTGAGCTTCCAATTGCCCCCAACCGCGGGATGCAGAAGGGGCGGCGGCTGTTGGCTGCACGGAGCGGGTTAGGCCATTCTGGAATCATCATTGCGATAACGAAGCCAGAGCGTTTGAAACACTCCCACCAAGCTGGATGACACCCAATAAAGTCCCAAGCCAGCCGCCAGTTTCCACACGATAAAAAAAGCCACTACGACTTGAAGGACGATCAGTGTGCTTCTCATCTGCCCGGAAGCCGATGGCATCAAATAGGCCGAAACGCCCGTCAAAGATAAAATCATCAGCGTCAGCAAGAAATCGTGCGAAGCCAGACTCCTCATCCACAGAAACGCGCCGCTTGAGGTGAGCGAATTGCGAATCGAACTATAAAGCATCCCAAAAATCGGAAGGGGGATAAAACTCCCAACCAACATCGGAATGTCGAAGGGACTGCAGTCATGCTGCCGGTATAATTTGCGCATCTCTTCGAACAGACGTTCCGGCTTCTTCTCATATCTGTGCCGCAGCCGGTCAATTTCTGGCTGAAGGCGTTGCATGATTTCCTGGTTTCGGCGCGCGCGCCGAGCGAGGCTGATGGTGAGAGGCAAAAGGGCAACACGAATGCCCAGTGAAAGAACAACAATGGCCCAACCCAGACTGCCACCAAACGAGTGCGAGAGACTGGCGAGCAATGCGACTATCATGTCATTCATAAAGCGTAATGTAATGCTTGAGCCTATTCTATTTCCGAGCCTTCGGCGAGCGTATTACACAAAACGCTGATGTTTGGAATCGTCTTGGGCACCGGGTAGGTGCGGGCGGTTAGCCCGCCCACACCCCCCTAAGAACTGTGCGTGAAAGTTTCCCCTCACACAGCTCAAGCCTCTCTAAGGCCGGTCTCGTCCGATCCGACCCGCTGCTCGATGAACCCCGATGCATTTGGAGGACGCATCGTATTGCTCTCGCGCAACTTGGCAATACTGGTCTGTGGCCGTTTTCGCTGCGCTCCGCTGGGCAACAGCTTCGGGACGCATCAAGCGACTGGCGTCGCTCATCATTTGCATTTCCCGACTTGAGGCGGTTCCACATGCGTTCTTGCCATTCGACACCAGGCCGACGTGGGCATATCCGCCACATTACATGGCGGCATTGGCTTCTTCGGCCCTCTCCGTGCTGTCTCCGCTTCCCCGCCTTGCGGTTAGGGTGACCACGAACCGCGTGGCCCCGGAGCAACAGCGTTTCCATGTTTTGCATCCGATACGGGATGGATTTAGGTCCGCTCTGCTACACCGGCAGTGCTATGAGTGCGCGCCGGGCTACGTTCGACAACCCGGACTCGACTGCCTGCCATTTTGGCTCCAGCCTTGAACAGCCTCGTATGGCTGGGTTCGCTTTCACGATGCTTGCAAGCGTTCAATTAATTTGACCATGTCCTCCGATTCTAGCTCGCCCCCGGTCTGAGGCTACCAGGTTTGCTACATCGCCGGGAAGGCTCCATACCTCTGGCAGTAGTGGCCGCTCGGCCACAGCCCTCCAGACGCATGCTTCCGTGGAATACCTGCGGCGACACGCAGGGCTTGGTCAGGAAACCGGTCCAGCCAAGCAGTATCGAATGCAACTTCATGTCGCAACGAACGCTGGTGCTCAGGCACCGCGCGACTCCAGTGTCCAACGTGAATCTGATGCGCCGTCGCGCCGTTGCCTGAAGCACCCTGGTAGGCCACATCATCGGCCCCTCCAATGCCGCTTGAGAATTCTCCTCGAGGCAACGACAGCAATCAAGGCAAGTCCGCAGAACACGAGCACCGCGCCTCTTGCTACGTTTGGGTGGGTGACCATAACCGCATGCAAAAGCTCATGACGTTGCCATGCCGGTGGAATCAGTGGAATACCACCGGTCCAACCGTATTCTTTCGCGATGGCATTGACGATGGCCCTGCTTGTCCACGAGTCATTCGCGTTCATCATGATGACCGCACCTTTTCCGACGCTGGCGTAAGCGATCATAAACGAATCAAAACCCGCATTGCGTCCGCCATGCGAGAATCGAAGTGCCTGGCCGCTCCCATCCACAAAGACTCCCAGTCCGTCCCCATCCTTCTGGTTGGTCAACATCAGGCGAGTGTTTGCTTGGGATAGGATAGCATTGGAATCACCCGCCAGTGCCTGCTGAATGCCCAGGGCAAAACGGGCCAGGTCGGAGGGAGTCGTCCAGAGGCCGGCTGCCGCCAGCTCCGGTTGAACGCGCCATCCGCCCATGACGGCCCCGCCGTTTTTAAGATAACCCGCGGCAGCAGAGGCAGCCATCCGTTGCGGCAACGGCTGCTCGTAGGTGCTGTTTGTCATAGCCAGCGGCTTGAGTAAAGTGTCGCTCATGAATTCCGGGAAGGGCTTTCCGGTTACGTCCACAATCATCTGCTGCATTACGGTGTAGCCGCCGCCGGAGTATCTCCACTTGCTGCCGGGGACAATGTCCACACGAACGGCCTGGTTGTTGGCTGGCCTGGCGCCATCAAGGACCTCCAGAAGCGCCGGGACGGGATCGTTCGTGCCGTAGCCGGAGAATCCGTGGACCGTGAGGCCAGCAGTGTGGCTGAGAATGCGCCGCAAGGTGACCTTCTGCTCTTTCGTGAGCGCGTTTGCGGGCACCTTCCAAGTGTGCAGGTATGCGTTAACGTCGTTGTCCAAGGACAATCGGCCTTCCTGCACCAGGTGCAAAGCCCCAAGCGCGGCCACGGCTTTGCTGATGGAGCCAGCCTGGAACAGCGTGCCTGGGGTCACTGGCGTTTGGCGGCTCTTGTCCGTAAACCCGTACCCCTTCGCTTTGATGATTTTGCCATCTTGGATGATCGCGAGCGAGAGGCCAGTGATGTGATGTTCGCGCATCCGGTTTGTGATGAGATCATCCACCGCGTCGGCTTGCGCGCTCAGAGACCTGGAACAAAGGAGACAAATGCCAATCCAAGAGCCGAGCCTTGCCGCGGCTGCCAAGCGTCGTCCGAGGGGTGGTGCAGTAAGAGCGCCCGGCATAGGGATGCGCACTAGCCTACCGTGAGAGGTGACCGACCGCCGCCGACAGGAACGGTGGAGCGCAAGAGGTACTCCCGAATTCCCGCCCGGCGCTGAGCGGAGAAGCGGGGCGGCGGTTCGTCTCCACCGAATTGTTAGGCGTTCGGCTGGACTCTATGATCGTGTGCATGATGATCATTGGGACGGTCGCGCAAACCAAGAAGCTCGTCCGCAAATGAGAATCGCTGCAGCGACAATAAGCCAAGGAAGCAGAAAGCAGAGCAGAAGCAGCGGACTGCTGCGCGTGAAATGCCACAGTCCTGCTGTAGCATCGGCTGAGGTGTGAAACAAAACTGCGATAAGCAGGCTGCCGCGTGTGCCAAGATGCGCTGCCGTCATGAAAATAGAGAAGCAGACAACCAGGACGACGTAAGGGGCGAACGACCCGCCGTACTGTGCGGAGCCAGGGATAAAGAAAGCTGGCAAGTGCCACACGGCCCACAGCACGCCTAAGCCGACGCTTACTGCCAGAGGGGAGCGCCTTTGGAGAAGGCGTGGCAGTGCGAACCCGCGCCAGCCAAGTTCTTCGTTCAGTGGGCCGCCGAGTGCCAGGACCCATAGGACAAACTGCGGGGTAAGATAGCGTGCTGAAAACTCCGGCCCCTGGCCCGTGAACAACTTGGCCAGCCCAGCCGTGAGCGTGCCGCACAGCGGGACGAGAAAAATGGCGGCGAGTAGCCACACCACCGGCACGCGAACCCGCAGCAGCCGAGCAAATAGATCGCGCAAGCCGGCGCTGCCTGAATCTCGGCGCGTCAAATAAATGCCCCATGCGGTAGGCGCGTAAGCTCCAACACAGATCAAGAATACCGTGATGGGGTCGACGGCTGGGAGGCCCATATCCCTCAACTCATTGGCAGGGTACCAAAAAACGCCGTGGAGCGAGACCTTCCGAAGCGATGGGAAGAAGAGCAGTGCCGCGTCGATTGCCCAAGTCGTAATAAAGGTTAGCACGAAGAACGGGACGAGACCAGAGTGCGCCGTTTTCGGGCGAGCGGTCGTCTCGGCACCTGCTAAGGAAACGGGTTCGTTCATGGCAGATGCTCGGGAACGCAACTAACGCCGAAGCTCAATGGCCGGGAGCAGCCGCCAGCGCCGCTGCCTTTGAGACAGACTGAACCGGCTGCTCCCGGTCCAGTGCAGCGACTTGTTGGGCTCAGGAGGCTTCATCATAGCACCCCGCCAGTTCCTCCGGGAAATTGCGAGCTTCTAACCATGCCCGGCTCCGTTTCATCACGATCTTGTGCCTGGCCTCGGATTCCTCCCCAGATGTGCAGCCGGTAGCAAACTCAGACATGCAGAGAGCGATGTAAATCAAGCGTGCGATGATGCCCTCAGACTGCCATGCCACATAAGGCGCGCCTACGCTGAACAGCCAAGGGGGACCGAGACTGCCCACGTAGGGTAGGCTCGGCGAGGCCTGGAAAACCCATGCCCAGCGGCCCTGTGTGAGGACGCGGTGCAACTCGGGGTCCAAGTGCCCCACTCGCTCGATTGAGGACTTGGATAATGCGAGGAAACCCGCATCACCCCATACCGAAAGCTTGCCGACCCGTAAGCGACCAACACCCCGGACTCTGGCTGCTAGGCGGAAGCCCAGCAGCCACAGCGGGCACAGCACGTATGTCGCCAACAGACGATACAGGAAGAATGACCGGAGCTTGCTCACGGGCGTTCCATGTTAGCAGCCCAACGAGCAGCATCAGCGGTGGGAGCCTGCCGCTGAGAACTCTCGAATTGTGACCGACCTGAACGGCTGGCTCCCATCCGCTGTATGCTGGGGTTAGGCCACTTCTTCAAGGACCTGGATGCATCCCGCCAGATTGTCAGTCTCGACGTATGGCTGGAATCTGCTGTCCCCGATCGCCTTCAGTCTGTTTACCCATATTCGGTTCCAACCGAGTTTGAAGGCGGGTATGATGTCCCACCAAAACCCCGCCGCGACGTGAACATGATCGACGCCAAGCTTTCCCAGATCAAGCTGCTCGGCAACTGCGCGAAAAAAGCGGAAGTCAGGCTTGTAGCAGCGAAGGGCTTCGGCGATGAAAACGCCCTTGAATTGGGTTTTGAGCGCCCTAACGTTCGCGTCAATAATGTCCCACTGAGAATTCGACATGATGTAGAGGTCCCACTGAGGACTCAGTTGATGCAGCACGGCGACCACCTCCACAAATGGCTCCAATTGCCGATAGCGCTCCAGAAGAGGTTGCGCGAAGTGCTCCAACGAGCCGACGGCGAACTTCTCCCCGCAATGCCTGAGGCAACCGCGCACAAGGTCTCCGAGTCGCCTAAACTCGGTGCTCTGCATTTGTCGCACCTCTTCGGCGTCAAATGCGGAAACGAAAACTCCCCGCTCAATCCCGTGCCTCTCACCAATACCACCGATCATGTCTGCAATCGGCCTCGTATCAATGAGCGTTCCGTAGCAATCAAACGTGATGGTGCGTCTGCGGATCATCGTGCAACCCCGTGACCTAACGAACCACGGGCACCGGAGCGGGACGCCCGACTGCATCTCTGGCTCTCGAATTTCATAAAATCGTCGAACTGACAGGACCGGTGCCCGTTGGCTCCAGCGGGGCAGGCCACACGGTCATACAAGCAGCTTTGACAAATGCTGAAACGAGCGGATGCGGAGCCGAGTGCGCTGACGTAAGCTGCGGCACAAATAAGGTGCCGACAAAAAATGGATGACCCGCCAACTCTACGACCCTCACCACGCCCTCATCGTCCGAGCCAACAACTCGCAAGGCGCTCGAACGCAAAACACCCTCATATTCTGGATTTACGCCAAAATTACAACGATACTGCTCCTGAATCTTTGTCCGACCGTAGCTGCGAGCAACCAGAGAATCCGGCTGAAGGGTAATGCTCATCGTTCGACCAACCAGCGAGCAAGTGAGCCGAGATATGAAAAGCCGCGATGCCTGCGGGTCAGCCTCCTCATGTTCGGCATCAACAAAACCGAGCACGTTCCGCGCATACTCCAAGATGATATGCTGGAAGCCTCCGCAGGTGCCCAACAACGGAATCCGCTGCTCTCGCGCCACCCGAATCGCCGACAGTGCGCCGTTCATGCTCTTGTAAGGGCTGCCGGGAGCAATCCAAAAGCCGCCAAATTCTGCCAGCCGCTTTGGCCCTTCTGGTCGAGCCAGGTGCTCGGTGCTTACCCAACTGCACTCAACCGCTAAACCTAACGCGGCGGAAGAGTGGCGAACTGCGCCGCTGGTCGCAATATGAGACTGATATTCTGCGTTGTAATCGCCAATTATGGCTATCTTGGTCATGTGGTGTAGTGTGGCCTAACGTTCGTGCTGAGGCGCGGCGGGCCGAAGGGGTGCGGCATGAAACAGAACGCTCATGCCGCCGTCGCCTCCGGCACGTTAGCCGTCTTCAATTTGTGACACGTTTAATTAACTCCTGGCTGAATGCGTCTATGATTTCCTCGCCATGCCTCACCTCGGCCTTCTTGCCCTGCGGGATATTCCCGTCCCTAAAGTAACCGCCACCGACATACCTGAACCGAAAGTCCTTCTTCGTCCTTTCGATGAGTTCCATGAGGTCTTGGGTATTCGTATTCATGAATTGTACCAGCCCGCGGTCGAGGCGGCTAACAATCGCGGTGAGCGGCGCCGGGCCGCAAGCGCCAGATATGCAACCAGATCGTGCGCCCGGCGTCCGCTCCACTGCGCTTGTGTGCGCCTGACATGGGCGTGAACTGATGGGGTGAAAGTCCCCTATGTGTGAACGCGGCTGTCGGGCCTCTCATAACGAGGGGCACGATGGCCAAAACATTAGACCGAAGCAACTGCGGAATCGCGAGGTTTCGTGGGAAGGAAGCCACCGGTCAAAGCTGATGAGCCGACGAACAGAAAGACCATATAAGGTTGACGGAGCGGACAAGCTGGCACGACACAGCGCTGTCCGGTGTTCAGTTCCGGAGATAAATGGTCCGGTTGTGCAGCGAGAGTTCACGTCCTTACTCAGGGAGGCCTGTTCTCCGAGCCCGTCGGCAACGGCGGGCGCGGCGGTCAGCAATGACCGTCGTGCGGGAACAGGAGTCAGCCGAGGGAATAGTAGCGGGGTTGGCCCCCCGCGAAGGCCCGAACTGGTTAGTCGAGGTTCGACTGCGCCAGCCTTGCCGGGGACGATGAAGCCGATTGGCCGAGTCCCCGCGCAGCGACGGTTGCAGCTAGAGCATGGAGCCTCTTCGACCGATCTATTGGAACGCATCCTCTGCCCGGAAAACCTGCAAGCGGCATGGCTCCGGGTGAAGGCCAATGGCGGGGCGGCTGGGGCCGATGGGATGACCATCGCCCAGTTCCCTGCTTTTGCCCGGCAATACTGGCAGGAGATTCGTTCGCGCCTCTTCGCAGGCACTTACCACCCGGCGCCGGTGCGGCGGGTGTTCATCCCCAAGCCCAATGGGGACTTGCGTCCCCTGGGTATCCCAACGGTCCTGGACCGTGTCATACAACAGGCCATCGCGCAGATGCTCACCCCGCTCTTTGACCCGCACTTCAGCACGCACAGCTATGGGTTTCGCCACGGTAAGCGAGCCCATCAGGCGGTGCGCAGCGTGCAAGCGGCGGCGCAGGCGGGTTACAGCTATGCCGTGGACTGTGATCTCAAGTCGTTCTTCGACACCGTGAAGTTCGACCGGTTGATGCGGCTGCTGGCCCGACGCATCTCGGACAAGCGGGTGCTCCGTTTGATCGGGGCTTACCTGCGCGCCGGGGTCAAGCTGCCGGAGGGCGGCGTGGAAGCCACGACGCAGGGTGTACCGCAAGGCGGCCCGCTCTCGCCGTTGCTGGCCAACATTATGTTGGACCCGCTGGACAAAGAACTGGAACGCCGGGGACTGCGCTTTGCGCGGTATGCCGACGACTTCCTGATTCTGGTCAAAAGCCTCCGAGCCGCGCAGCGGGTCATGCAGAGCATCACTCGGTTTGTGGAAGTCCGGCTCAAGCTGGTGGTTAACCGCCAGAAGAGCCGGGCAGCGGTCTTGTCGGCCTGCGCCTTCCTCGGCTTCCAAATCCGCCGGGGCAGGATCGTATGGACCGACAAGGCCCGAACGCGGTTCAAGGAACGAGTACAGGCCATCACCAGTCGCAGCCGGGGCGTCTCGACTTATTGCATGTTGAGCGAACTGCGGCGCTACGTGGTGGGATGGCTGAACTACTTCGGTATCAGCCAGGCCTATCGAGAGATACCGGCAATGGATCAATGGCTGCGACGGCGGGTGCGGATGTACTACTGGAAACAGTGGAAACGCGCCCGCAACCGGCGGCGGCAACTCATCCGGTTGGGTATCCACCCGGCGGAGGTGTACAAAGCCACGCGCAGTCATCGCGGATATTGGTGGATGGCCGGCACCAGCATCGTGCAGCGCGCGCTGGACAATCGCTGGCTGACGGAACGGGGAGTGCCCAGCCTAAGGCAACAGTGGATCGAGATGCATTACGGCCAGCCGCACGAGAAGTTCAATCCGGCGGCCGTTAATCTAACCGGAACCGCCTAGTGCGGACCCGCATGCTAGGTGGTGTGGGAGGCGGGAGGTCAATCCTCCCGCCGACCCGATTGGGCTTCATAGTCTCTCGCGATGCGGCAGGTGATCCCTGTTCCAACGCGCCAGGGCTCCCTCATTTGTGTCTTCAAAAAGGCGTTTCAGGGGCGGTGATTCAACATGCCCGTCGCAGAACACCACACTGAGCCTGCCCAAGTGACGAGCGTAGGCCCGGGCTGTACTGTCCAGGAAATCTTTCGGCTCGCGCGTCCGCCACAACACCCTTACCCCATCACGGACCTTACCATTGCCCCCCGCCAGCCCGTCCCCTATCGCCATCATCTCGCTTGGGCAGGCGACTTCGGGTTGGCTTACAGGCGGCGCCGTCACGCGCGACGGGTTTCCCATGTAATGTCCGCCAAGTCCAAGTGACTCGGTATCCGACTCTAGGCTCAACCCGCACCAATTGTAACCATAACTTACATATAGGTTATTTGTCGGCCAGTTGGATGGCTTGCCCGCAGCAGGGCATTTCCAAACACCTTCACCAGCCCATGTCTTAAAGGACACCCGACTTGTTGAGTTTCCCGGTATCGAAAGCTCAGTGGACTCCAATGCGACCATCCAGTTTTGTCTGTGTTCGGGGTAGCCACCACTGTAGTAATCGGGATTTCCGCGCAAGGGATACGCGTTGTTATCTGCCACGAAACCCTGCAAAGCCAGTCCAAGTTGCCGCACATTGTTCACGCACTGAATTTGCAGGGCCCTGCCTTTGGCTCGAGAAACTGCCGGCAGTAGCAAGGCTCCGAGCACCGCGAGGATGGCAATGACCACGAGCAGCTCAATTAGGTTGAAGCCTTCTGCGGCTTTGGCGTTCTCTTTCATGCCACTTTAGACAACGCCGAGAGCGGCGAGTCACTCCGCCCAACGACCTCCCTCAGCCACAGCCGAACGGAGACCAAGCCCCAGCGAAGCCGTGCTGCAATGAGTTCCGCACGGCCTTCGAAAACGCACGGGACGGCGGCTGTTGGCTGCAGGGAACGGGTTCGGCCTCATTGCGCTCACGGCAGCCTCTCAGCGACAAGAAACTCAACCTGCTGGCCGTCCCCTGCCGCCGTCAACTGCAAGCCGAGCTGATCCAGAATCGCCGTTTTCATCTCGTCGGTCGTCGCACCAGGAGTCAGGTTCAGGGTGAAGTCAAATCCGCCCGCAAGCTGGGTTTGGTCCGCGACATCCACGCCCAGCAGCTTGCTCAGGCGACTGGCCACTTCGCCCATAGTCATGTTCTTGCTCCTGAACCCGGCCGCGCCATCACCCCCGTCCTCGGTATGTTTGTGCAGACCGACGGCAGGGCTTTTCACGGTCAGAATCAGGTTCGTGCGCATCTGCCGTCTGACCACTAACCTAAGCTGGTCTTTGAGTGCCTGCTGCAAAGCCTCCTGGCCACCTTGGGGCATCGTGTCAATGAAATCATAACGGGCGTTGGCCAGGTCGTCGGGTACGATGATGCGGTTCTGCGGAAACTGGGGATCGAGATTGTAGGCGTAGCGCAGCACTTGCGCGAGGAAGGCTTCTATCGACACACTCCCTTCCGGTAGTCGTATCCCTTGCAGTCTTCCGGTCACCCTGCTGCCCGGTCGCGATACTGGCGAGACGCGGATTAAGGCGATTGGCGGGTGGTTCGTCATCACTTGAGCAAAAGCAACCGCCCGTTCATCAGCCCGTTCTGGTCCAATGAGGTCCCGCGCAAAGACTTGAGAGTACTGCTCCCAAATCGTCTCCGGGACAACAGCCGGGGCAGTTACTGCGTCGCGCTCGCGGCGGAGCTGGGTCACCTCATTCCGCAGGCGCAGCAATTCGGTCGTGTTCTGCCGCAACCGATCGAGCTCTTCTTTCTCGGTTGGATTCAGCGCGGCTACCGGCTTCGGCTGGCTGGCCAGCGTTCGCATGCGGGCCACCAGGCTCTGGTTGTCGGCCTGCAAACGATTGAGCCGCTGCTGCTCGACGAGGTAAGTGCCCGTTCCGGCCAGAATCGCGACCCCCGCAATCGCACCGGCTACGTTGGCGTTCAGCCAGTGCGTTGCTTGGGTGGCGGTGGCCGTCGTCAGCGAAGAAACGGAGCTTGTTGCAAGAGCTGCAGCCCCAACCGCAGCGGCCAGGCTCGCGGGCACGGCATAGGAGGTGTTCGAAGTCAGGATAGTCGCCAGACCCGCAGCCGTGACAGGGATGCCCTGGCGCACAAGGATTGCACGCAGCCTCTCCAAAGCACGGGTGGACCGCATTCGGGCCGCATCCTCGGTGATGCCCAGTTCCGCCCCAACCTCAGGGAGGGCCCGGTTCTGCAGGTAGCGGAGCACCAGCACGTCCCGATCTTCGGGCTGCAGTTCGGCCATGGCCGGTTCCAATTGCTCGCAGACCTGAGGCGCCTCAGAGCATGTTTCGAGGGCCTGCATAGCTACCGCTTCCTGTTCGCGGCCGCGGCGGCGCTGCTCGCCCCGCGCGGCGTGCATGGCCAGATTGCGGGCGGTTTTATAGAGCCAACCGGCGATGACCTGCGAGTCGGCCAACGTAGGGGCCTTTTGGGCCAGCAAGGCAAAGGCGGCCTGGGCGATGTCTTCAGCGAGATGCGAATCGCGGAGGCTTCTGCAGGCGACGGAGTAAACCATCGGTAGATGTCGGGCCACCAGTTCTCGAAAGGCCTCCTGGGATTGGCCCTGAACGTATCGTCGCAGCAACTCATGGTCATCCATAACAGCATTTACAGTGTAGTTCCCGCAGGATGCCTAAATCGAACAAAATGTCGTAGAACGCCTCCGCTTGAGACATCCATCAGAGGGCTCGAGCCCTGCACCAGCCCCTCCCGCGGGCCTCACAACTCGGGAAAGGCTGTTTCTGGCAGGCAGACACGACCATCGGTGGTCTTGTTCCCTTCAGCCCGAACTTCCGGTCGGCGACCTCCACCAGGGCTACTACGATGATAGTCGGAGCCAAGAGGGCTGGTGGCAACGAAAGAAACACAAGCTCCCTTGGCCAAAAGGAAGAAGCGGCCAAGCGATCAGTCAGACAGAGTGCGCCAACGGTTCCGATTAGGACGACGAAGCAGAATACGCCGCCGTAAGGCCACGACAGCCTTTTCATGGCCGCGCCGTACTCACGCGTTGTCATCGTGTTGCCGAACGCTCTGCGTCAGGCGCGCCGGACACCTGAGCTAGAATAAACAGCAAGGCGCAATCCGGCGTCGCCTGCACGCAGTTGTGTGCGCCTGACATGGGCGTGAACTGATGGGGTGAAAGTCCCCTATGTGTGAACGCGGCTGTCGGGCCTCTCATAACGAGGGGCACGATGGCCAAAACATTAGACCGAAGCAACTGCGGAATCGCGAGGTTTCGTGGGAAGGAAGCCACCGGTCAAAGCTGATGAGCCGACGAACAGAAAGACCATATAAGGTTGACGGAGCGGACAAGCTGGCACGACACAGCGCTGTCCGGTGTTCAGTTCCGGAGATAAATGGTCCGGTTGTGCAGCGAGAGTTCACGTCCTTACTCAGGGAGGCCTGTTCTCCGAGCCCGTCGGCAACGGCGGGCGCGGCGGTCAGCAATGACCGTCGTGCGGGAACAGGAGTCAGCCGAGGGAATAGTAGCGGGGTTGGCCCCCCGCGAAGGCCCGAACTGGTTAGTCGAGGTTCGACTGCGCCAGCCTTGCCGGGGACGATGAAGCCGATTGGCCGAGTCCCCGCGCAGCGACGGTTGCAGCTAGAGCATGGAGCCTCTTCGACCGATCTATTGGAACGCATCCTCTGCCCGGAAAACCTGCAAGCGGCATGGCTCCGGGTGAAGGCCAATGGCGGGGCGGCTGGGGCCGATGGGATGACCATCGCCCAGTTCCCTGCTTTTGCCCGGCAATACTGGCAGGAGATTCGTTCGCGCCTCTTCGCAGGCACTTACCACCCGGCGCCGGTGCGGCGGGTGTTCATCCCCAAGCCCAATGGGGACTTGCGTCCCCTGGGTATCCCAACGGTCCTGGACCGTGTCATACAACAGGCCATCGCGCAGATGCTCACCCCGCTCTTTGACCCGCACTTCAGCACGCACAGCTATGGGTTTCGCCACGGTAAGCGAGCCCATCAGGCGGTGCGCAGCGTGCAAGCGGCGGCGCAGGCGGGTTACAGCTATGCCGTGGACTGTGATCTCAAGTCGTTCTTCGACACCGTGAAGTTCGACCGGTTGATGCGGCTGCTGGCCCGACGCATCTCGGACAAGCGGGTGCTCCGTTTGATCGGGGCTTACCTGCGCGCCGGGGTCAAGCTGCCGGAGGGCGGCGTGGAAGCCACGACGCAGGGTGTACCGCAAGGCGGCCCGCTCTCGCCGTTGCTGGCCAACATTATGTTGGACCCGCTGGACAAAGAACTGGAACGCCGGGGACTGCGCTTTGCGCGGTATGCCGACGACTTCCTGATTCTGGTCAAAAGCCTCCGAGCCGCGCAGCGGGTCATGCAGAGCATCACTCGGTTTGTGGAAGTCCGGCTCAAGCTGGTGGTTAACCGCCAGAAGAGCCGGGCAGCGGTCTTGTCGGCCTGCGCCTTCCTCGGCTTCCAAATCCGCCGGGGCAGGATCGTATGGACCGACAAGGCCCGAACGCGGTTCAAGGAACGAGTACAGGCCATCACCAGTCGCAGCCGGGGCGTCTCGACTTATTGCATGTTGAGCGAACTGCGGCGCTACGTGGTGGGATGGCTGAACTACTTCGGTATCAGCCAGGCCTATCGAGAGATACCGGCAATGGATCAATGGCTGCGACGGCGGGTGCGGATGTACTACTGGAAACAGTGGAAACGCGCCCGCAACCGGCGGCGGCAACTCATCCGGTTGGGTATCCACCCGGCGGAGGTGTACAAAGCCACGCGCAGTCATCGCGGATATTGGTGGATGGCCGGCACCAGCATCGTGCAGCGCGCGCTGGACAATCGCTGGCTGACGGAACGGGGAGTGCCCAGCCTAAGGCAACAGTGGATCGAGATGCATTACGGCCAGCCGCACGAGAAGTTCAATCCGGCGGCCGTTAATCTAACCGGAACCGCCTAGTGCGGACCCGCATGCTAGGTGGTGTGGGAGGCGGGAGGTCAATCCTCCCGCCGACCCGATTGGGCTGCCCTTTAGTGCTCATGTTCCTTCAGCCAATCCGCCAGCCAGGCACTCATATTCGTGCCGGCATTGTTCGTAGCTATACGATGCAAAGCCGCAAATGAATTCACCATCGTATGATCATAATCCCGCCTGACCATCTTCTGAAGTCCTGAATCGGAAACCCTGGCACTGTTCAGCCCGTAGTAGATCTGTAGCCACTGAATCTCCAGCGCAAGTGCCTGTGGATCTGTCGCAGATAGCGCAGAACGCTCCAACTGCTCACACGCTCCCGAGATCCTTAGCGCTGCGTTGCGCTGAAAGGAAAGGACACACGCGCGCCATGCGGCAATCGATAACACACAGACGAGAACCGCGACTGCCCATTTGAATGCTCGAATCCTCACGGTGTCAGAGCCCAACGCTGGGGATGAGCCATGAGGGGGAGCGCGCCACAAGCGACCCAATGCAAGACGGACCTGATCGCGCTCCCCCTCATTGGCTCAATCCCTTGGTTGGGCCGCATTGCCGCGCCCAATATTGCAGGCATCGCAGAGAGTTCGAAGGTTGTCCCTAGCAGTCTTGCCGCCCTTCGACCAAGGGATTATGTGGTCAGCGTGCAACTGAGTCATCGCTCCCTTGGCAGGGCTGGCGCCACAGAGCACACACGTAAACTGGTCACGCTGAAAGATCTGGAACCGTAAACCTAAGGGGACCTTACGGCGTGGGTCTCTCTCAGGACTCTGGGGATATGGAACGGGCGGGGCAAGCGGCGGAGGTAAATTCTCAGCAGGCCGTTGTTCACTTGCGGACACCTGCGCGATGAACGCGAGCAGAGCTTTCCGCCAAGTGCCCCATTTCTTCTCATAGCCACCGGCAGTGATTCGTGAGGGTGGAAGATTCATTTCGTTGTAGCTAGGCTGCCGACCAAGATGGCTCCAGACAAGAAGTAGGTTCTCGTAGTAGTCGGAATCGCTATAGCGCCGCCCGTGGTTCGTCGGGGAAAGGCCAGCGCGCTTGAGCGCATGATTCCAGGTGCCGAAGCGCCGCCGAATAACCGACGCAGAGACGGCGGAGTGCTCATTGAATGTCTCGGTAGTCAGCGTCGCTATCGCGGCCACGCGTCGAAGCTCGTCCAACAACTGGTCGTCAGAGAATCCGCGCGCTGTGTGCCTCCGCATCTTATCGGAAATACTGCGACCGCTATAGCGGTCTCCAAAACCAGCACGAATGAGAGCGGTTTCCCAGCTACCAAAGCGACGCCTGTAAATTGAGGGCGATGCCTTTGAACGCTTCCGGAATTCTGCTTGTGTGAGGACCCCGTTTACAAGCTTTGCCACACGCCGCAGTTCTGCGATAAGCGACGCATCGTCATAACTCAGTAGTCTGCTCAATTCGAACATACGCAGCTATGCACAGTGCTTACCGCCCAACAAGTAATTATACAGGTCTGGATAACATCCCATTTCGGGGTGTTATCCAAACGCCCCGCCTGCTCGGATGAAGGGTTTCTCTTCATCAAGGCCATTTTTACTCCTCCCAGCCTGGGCTGTAAAGCCCGATTTCCGGGGGTTTTTCAGCTTGCTGCCGTCCAGACGCCCGTTCTATCCTCAGCAAGCTCCGCCCCAGGGTGGGCGGTATCAGCCAAACATGTTGCGATGCAGCAGGTTGTCAGAGAAACTTGGGTAGCCTTTGAGGGGCGGCTGGAACGGGCTCAGGTGCCGGCGGCCCAGCGCCCCGACTACCACAAATGGATCCGCTTCTACCTCGATTTCTGCCACAAATATGGCCATCCGCCCCGCTCTCCCACGAGCCTTGGGCCATTTCTCGGCAAATTGGCGGCCAAGAACCAGTCGGCGGAGCAAAGACACCAGGCCGCTCAGGCCATTGGGTTGCTACTTGGCAGGCGCGCGGAGCCGAGCGCAGGCCTCCCGGTGCGAAACGCCGAGGGCCCAGTCACCCCGCCACCCACTCCAGGCGGGCAGTGCGCGCCGGTCGCGCCCCGGCCAGTGACGCCCCGGCCGCGACCAATCCCGCCTGCCCAGGCCGCGCCGCCCCCTCCCCCGGCCAACGCCAGCCTGGCCCGAAGCCCCGGCCCAGCCCGCGCCACGGGGCCGGGTCCTGGACGGGATGCCTCCTGGGAGAAGGAATACCGCGACCTGGAGGGAACCATCAAGCTCCGGAACTACTCCCGGAAAACCCTCGCTGCCTATCGCCTCTGGGTGGGGAAGTTTCAGGCCTTTGTTCATAGCAGGCCCACTGACCAGCTCGGCGGCGACGAGGTGCGTGGCTTTCTCACGGAGCTCGCGGTGCGCTATGGCGTGGCCGCCGCCACCCAAAACCAGGCCTTTAACGCCCTCCTATTCTTCTACCGACACGTCCTCCACCGCGAGTTCAGCCAACTGGAAGGGGTGGTTCGCGAAGAAGGAAGAAGGCAGTATGGAGAAGTTCGGGTCGAAGCCACCCTGAGGCCACCCTCAGGCCACCCTCAGGCCATCTGGTAGCCAACCGGTAGGCACCCCGAAGCCACCCTCAGGCTACCCTCAGGCTACCCTGAGGCTACCCTGAGGCTTCCTTGGGGCGAACGGCCCCCCGACAAAACGCCGTCGGCGCGGGGAGAACGCAGCCGACGCAGCGGCGGATGGAGCGAGTTGGATAAGTGTGGCTGATCGAAAACGGGGGTTGGAGACGGTTCTATGGTACTAGGGCATGTCCAGGGTCTGTCCAGGGTGCCCCCAGACCAACCCGAGGGAGGCGCGGGAGGAGAGTTGTATTCGGAAGGCTTATGATGAACGCCGAACTCTCAACATCCAACGCCGAACCTCGAACGCCCGGCGGCGTGGCGGATAGCTTCGCGTTACACGCCCCGGGCCAGCTTCTGCTGGTCGCGTCTTGCGTGTCCCTTACGATCATGCGTGAGCCTGCGGTTTGGAATCCGGCTTGCCGGGACAAAGGAGGCGGCTTAGACTTCTGCAAGATGAGAGCAGCAGAGGCGCTCCAGGCGCGCGTGCGCGGTGCGGAGGTGTGGCTGCTATCGGTCGCAGCCTACCACGCCCTGGGCGAGGCGGGGCTGATCCCGGAACGGACCGAATTGCTCTACGGTTTCGTCTATCACAAAAGGTCCAAGCTCTTCGAGCCTGTTTGAGACCCTCGGGCAGGGAACAGGGAGGGCCATGCGACTCCACAGCCACGGGAAAGCCATCTACAAGCCAGGTGATAGCCAGTTGCTCTGGTGTGTTCCCCTTGTGTTCCTCTTGTGTTGCTCTTGTTCTCCCCTTCTTCCCTGAGCCTTCCTCGGGTGCTCCTCCGCCACCCGAACGGCGCCGCCGCCGTGGCTCTCTCCTCCTTCGACATGGCTGCGGCAGAAATGTTCCGACGTAATTAGACGTTTCTGAGGCTCCAGCGGTTACACGCTCAGCCGAAGACGATGCCTTGGGCCAAGGGCAGTTCCTTCGAGTAATTGACGGTGACGGTCTGGCGGCGCATGTAGGCCTTCCAGGCATCGCTGCCGCTTTCGCGTCCGCCGCCGGTCTCTTTCTCGCCGCCAAAGGCGCCGCCGATCTCGGCGCCACTGGTGCCGATGTTGACGTTGGCGATGCCGCAATCGCTGCCACGGGCGGAGAGGAACTGCTCGGCTTCGCGCAGGTCGTTGGTGAAGATGGCGGAGCTGAGGCCCTGGGGCACTTCATTGTGATAGGCGATGGCCTGGTCCAGGGTGCGATAGGTGATGAGGTAGAGGATGGGGGCGAAGGTCTCTTCGCGGATGATCTTGAGGTCGTGCTGGGCGGCGACGAGGCAGGGGCGGACGTAACAGCCGCCGGGGTACTTGGGGCCTTTGAGGAGTTCGCCGCCGTAAAGGACTTGGCCGCCCTGCTCGCGGATGGCGGCGAGGGCTTCCTGCATGTCCCGCACCGCCCGGGCGTTGATGAGCGGCCCCATAAGGGTGCCGGGCTGGAGGGGGTTGCCGATGGGGACCTGACGGCAGGCGTTGACGAGGCGGCGGGTCAGGGTGGCACGCAATGAGTGGTGAAGGATGATGCGACGGGTAGTGGTGCAGCGCTGGCCGGCAGTGCCGACCGCGCCGAACAGGATGGCGCGCATGGCCAGGTCGAGGTCGGCGGTGGGGGCGACGATGATGGCGTTGTTGCCGCCCAGTTCGAGGAGACTGCGGCCGAGGCGACGGCTGACGACTTCGCCGACGTGGCGGCCCATCTTGGTGGAGCCGGTGGCCGAGACGAGCGGGAGGCGCGGGTCGTTGATGAGGCGCTCGCCGACGGTCGCGCCATCGCCGAGGAGGAGGCTGAAGATGGCGGGGTCAACGTTGTTGGCGCGGCAGATGCGCTCGGCGATCTTGATGGTGGCGATGGCCGTCAGCGGCGTTTGGCTGGAGGGCTTCCAGATGGTCGCATCGCCGCAGACTGCGGCGATGGCACTGTTCCAGGACCAGACAGCGACGGGGAAGTTGAAGGCGGTGATAATGCCAACGATGCCGAGCGGGTGCCATTGCTCCATCATGCGATGCTGGGGACGCTCGGATGCGATGGTCAGGCCGTAGAGCTGGCGGGAGAGGCCGACGGCGAAGTCACAGATGTCAATCATCTCCTGCACTTCGCCTTCGCCTTCGGCGAGGATTTTGCCGGCTTCGAGTGTGACGAGGCGCCCGAGGTCGCGTTTGGCGTCGCGCAGGGCATTGCCGAGCTGGCGGACGATTTCGCCGCGTTTGGGGGCGGGGACGAGCTGCCATTGCTGGAAGGCCGCCTGGGCGCGGCGGGCGGTGCGTTCGTATTCGTCCGCGGTGGCAGTGCGGACGGTAGCAAGGAGGCTGCAGTCAATAGGCGAAAGGCTCGGCAAGGGCTTCCCGCTGCCCAGCCACTCGCCGCAGAAGACGCCGGGGTTATCGGCGCGGAAGCCGAGTTTCTTGAGCAGGGCGGAGGTGGAAGTGGCGGCGGTGGGCTGACGTTTGGGGGAACGAGGGGCGGTCATAAGCTGAGGTGAGGATTGCCAATTGCCAATGGTCAATAGCCAATAGGGAGGCCAAGCGCCGCGGCTAGAGGCGGCGGCATTGCTGGTCCAGGATGCGGAAGGCGGCCTCGATGATGTCGTCTTTGACATCCAGCACGGGCCGGAGGCGGACGGAGCGTTCGCCGCCGCGGACGACGAGCAGGCCGAGTTCGTAGGCGCCCTTCCAGAAGGCATCGCGGACGGAGGTGTTCGGCAGATCGAACGCGAGCATCAGGCCGCGGCCACGGGCGGCGGAGACGGCGGGGTATTTTCGTGCGAGGGCCTGGAGTTCGGCGAGGAAGCATTCGCCTTTGACGCGCGCGTTCTCGACCAGGCGTTCCTGCTCCATGATGCGGAGGTAATGGGTGGAGCGGACATAGTCGGTGAAGTTGCCGCCCCAGGTCGAACTGATGCGGCTGGGGAGGCGGAAGCAGTTGTCTTTGACTTCGTCGAGGCGGGGCCCGGCCATGACGCCGCAGACCTGGGCTTTCTTGCCGAATACCAGCAGATCAGGCAGCACGTCAAATTGCTGGCAGCACCAGTTGCGGCCCGTGATGCCCATGCCACACTGGATTTCGTCGAAGATAAGCAGGAGGTCGTGCTCGTCGCATAACCGCCGTAGCGCGCGCAGGAACTCGCCGCGGAAATGGTTGTCGCCGCCCTCGCCCTGGATCGGCTCGATGATAATGGCGGCGATGTCGGTGGCCTTCTGGGCGAGCACGTCGCGGATTTGTGTCAGGGCGAGTTGCTCTTTCTCGAGGACCGCCGCCTCACGCTGGGCGGGGGGCAGGGAAAAGTCCAGGCTTGGGGTGGAGATGCGCGGCCAGGGGAACTTGGCGAAGTAGGCGATCTTGCGGGGGTCAGTGTTCGTCAGGCTCAGCGTATAGCCGCTGCGTCCGTGGAAAGCGCGCTCGAAGTGAATGATTTCGGTCCCGCGTTCGCCGCGTCCGGCAGCGAGGTTCTTCCTGACCTTCCAGTCCATGGCGGCCTTGAGGGCGTTCTCGACGGCGATGGCGCCGCCCTCGATGAAGAAGTAGCGGTCCAAGGGGGGCAGGGCCATCACGCGGGCGAAGTCACGGATGAACGTGGCGTATTGGACGGTATAGACATCCGCGTTAGCCACCTTGAACTTGGCAGCAGCGAGGAGGTCGGCTTTGACTTCCGGGCGGTCGAAGTAGGGGTGGTTGAAGCCGACCGGCTGCGAGGCATAGAAGCTGTAGAGGTCAATCAGTTGCCGGCCAGTGGCGGCGTCCACGAAGTACGAGCCGTGGCTGCGAGCGAGATCGAAGATGAGCTTAAGACCATCCACCAGGATGTGGCGTTTGAGTTCGGAAACGACCTCGCCCGGGGGAACCGGGAGTTCCGGCGGGGCTGCGGCTTGCTTGGCGGCCTTGTGGGAGCGATCGGTTGTTTGCATGCGTGTGCTCAACACTGACATTGCTCGTGGATGAATCTAGCAAGCACTCCCGTGCAGTTCAAGCCAAATGGGGCGAGCCGGGGGAGTCCAGCTTTCGGGCTGCAGCAGCGGGAGATCCCGCATTGGTCTGGGCCAGGCCTCAGCGCCTTGCTGCGTGCAGAGGTTCTGCAGCCTGAAGCCTGCGCTCCTATCCTGTCGCGGTGCTTTGCGGATGTAAGCGTCTTGATTGCTCCGGAGGATTTCGCTTTCGTGACCTCGCCGGGCATGGCTATGTTGGCCTTCGTTCCGGTTGAACGACGGCGATTACGACTTATGAGACTACGACCTTTGTTGGCGGCAGGCTTGGTGGGTTGCGTGGCGGCGCGGGGGGCGGATTTGCGGATTGGCATCATTGGATGCGATACGTCCCACGTGGTCGCCTTTACCGAGACGCTCAACAACCCTGACGCCAAAGGGCACGTCCCCGGCGGCAAGGTGGTGGCGGCCTATAAGGGTGGGAGCGCCGACATTCCCTCTAGCAGTTCGCGTGTCGAGGGCTATGCGAAGACGCTGGGCGAGAAGTACGGGGTGAAGTTCTACGATAGCATTGAGGACATGTGCAAGGAGGTGGATGCGGTGCTGCTCGAAAGCGTGGATGGCCGCCCCCATCTGGAACAGGTGAAGCCGGTGTTACGAGCGCGCAAGCCGGTGTTCATTGACAAGCCGATGGCCGGCTCGCTGGCGGATGTGATAGAGATCTTCCAATTGGCTAAAGGGAGAAAGGTGCCCGTGTTCAGCTCGTCCGCGCTGCGGTTCGCCCGGGACACGCAGGCGGTCCATAACGGTTCGATCGGGAAGGTATCCTATGCAGAGACGTATGGGCCGTGCGAGCTGGAGCCGCATCACCCGGATCTCTTTTGGTATGGCGTGCACGGGGTGGAGAGCCTGTTCACGATCATGGGAACGGGTTGCGAGACGGTGCAGCGACAAACGACACCAGAAGGGAAGGTCGAAGTGGTGGGCACCTGGCGCGGCGGGCGAAAAGGGGTGTTTCGCGAAGACAAGGACTTCCACGGCCTGGCCAAAGGCGAGAAAGGTGAGACGGCGGCGGGGTCGTTCGACGGTTACGAGCCGCTGGTGGCGGCGATCATGAAATTCTTCCAAACCGGGGTGGCGCCGGTGCAAACGGCAGAGACGATCGAGATATTTGCATTCATGGAGGCGGCCGACGCGAGCAAGAGCAAGGGGGGCGCACCGGTAAAATTAGTGGTTGCATACTCCGCGGGAGCGGCTAGAATCCCCGCAAATAAATAACTCGCCATTTTCAAAGCCAGGAGAATCCTCAGTTGAACGTGGTTCAGTGATGATTTGAGACCCGATGGTCGGGAACGGTGGCGAAAGGGCAGTAAGTCAAATAGAAAAGGCATCATGAGCACCAAACTGTTTGTTGGAAACCTCTCCTTCAACGCCACTCAGAACCAGCTCCAGGATCTGTTCGGCGCGCACGGCGTCGTCCAGGAGGTGGATATCATCAAGGATAAATTCAGCGGCCGTCCCCGCGGCTTTGCGTTTGTGACGATGGAAACCAAGGAAGCGGCTGATGCCGCCATCAAGGCCATCAGCGGCAAAGATATTGATGGCCGGGCGCTGACCGTCAATGAGGCCCGCCCGCGGGAAGATCGTCCGCCTCGCTCGGGCGGCGGTTCCGGCGGCGACCGCGGTGGGCGACGCGAGTACAGCCACTGACCGTGGTCAGTGCGCTCTACGGAGCGCGACAATTGCAGGCGCGGGAGCCGAGAGGTTCCCGCGCCTTATTATTACCAAGGGCGCTGCACCCGGTAGAAGGTCGAGCCGGACGCAGGTAGCGTGACTTTGACAGTGGCTGGAGCCGTGCGGGGCGCCGTCGCCAAAGTCCCAGTCAAAGGTCACCGGGGCGGTGGAATTCGTGACATCACGACGAGAAAGGTTGTCTTGAAAATGCGCATAGTCAGTCTCCCATTCGCGGCTCAGGCAAGGGGAGGCTGCGCACGGCGCCAATCGGGCTTCTTCCTAAACCGGTGTCGGGGAAAATCCTAGTCCGGGTACGGTCGTCCCGGCCTGATTGGGCGATCAGGCAGGCGCCGGCGCTCTCCAGTCCGGCTCTGATCTCGGGCACGCGAACGCGGACCGCCGTTTTTACGCCGCCTCACCATTGGCGGCTGCCGGGGCGGGCGGCTCAATAAGGGCCTGGACCAAGCTCAGCGGGACGGAAGAAGACGCTCCAGCCGCCAGTAGCAGTTCCGAGGTCAATACTCGTCTTGTAGTGCGCCACATCAAACTTCCGCCACAGCACGCTGCCATCCTCGTAGAGGAAGTTCCCGCCGATAGGCACGCCTCCAGCATTCCGATGATTCGAGAACGGGAAGCTCGTGGTCGTTACTCCAGTGTCTCCGAACCAGGTGAGGCCGGGCACCGTGCCCGTGGCCTGAATCTTGTCAATCATGACCGGCGCCTTGCGATACGGCCCACCCAGCTTCTTCCGGTAAACCCATTGCGCCAGACCCTGGTCGTTGTAGTTGGGCCACCCGCCGGAATCCCGGCCCGGCAGGAACTGGTAGCCAATCAGATTCACCTTGTCTTCCTGGGATTCAACCGCCCGGTGCCATTCGTCAGTCGGACAATAGAGCACGTCCTGCCGGTTCCGCTCCTGAGTGCCCACACCCGCGCGGTTCGGATAAAGGTAATTCGGATAAAAGTTCGTGTTCAGGATCAGCCCCGTCCAGGCAAACCCGCTGGCACCGTCGGAAGTGGCGTTGACGGGGAAGCACTCCTGGTTGTCTCCACCGTACATCGTGGTGGCCAACCCCCATTGCTTGAGATTGCTGGCGCACTGGATCCGCACGGCCTTCTCCTTGGACTTGGCCAGCGCCGGCAAGAGCAGCGCCGCCAGGATGGCGATGATGGCGATGACCACCAGCAGTTCGATCAAGGTAAACGCCTTCCGCTGCCGCCTGCCACGGCTGCGGAATGAACTAACGCCGCCACCAGCCATCAGTCTCATAGCTTCACGAGTCTTTCGTACGCTGCGCCGTTCTGCAAACCCCAACCAGCCGGCGCAATCATAGTGCAGAAGCCGCCCCGTGTCATCCTGAGAATTCACTGGTGATCACCGCGCGCTGGGCGCGTTCAAGAAAGGGGCAGAGACGGCCCCGTCCCCGCGGTTTTTGGGCGGCCCTCGCGTCTTTGGGGACGAGGCCGTCCCCGCCCCTATCCGGGTCGTTCTTGAACGCGCCCTGCATCACCGCGGCGCTTGTCATCTCTGGGCAGACAGGTAAAACTCGGACATGAAAATCAGCAGACATTGGGGCGCGTTCATAATGCTGTGGCAGTTCGTCCTGAGCGGGTGGGTGCACGCAGCGGATGGAGTTGTGTATCAAGGCAAAGCGGGGCCGGGGCTGGGCAAACAGATTGTTTTCCTAGCCGGCGACGAGGAGTATCGGTCCGAGGAAGGGTTGCCGATGCTGGCGAAGATCCTGGCGGTGCGGCATGGGTTCAAGTGCACGGTGCTGTTCGCCATAAACCCCACGGACGGCACGATTGACCCGCTTACGCTGACCAACATGCCTGGCATGGCGGCGCTCGACTCGGCCGACCTGTGCGTGATGGGCCTGCGGTTCCGCGAACTCCCGGATCAGCAGATGAAGCATTTCGTGGGTTACCTGAATGCGGGCAGGCCGATCATCGCCCTGCGCACCAGCACGCACGCGTTCAAGTACGACCTCAACAAGGCGAGTCCCTACGCCAAATACGACTGGCACAGCACAGCATGGCCCGGCGGCTTCGGCCAGCAGGTGCTGGGCGAGACGTGGGTGGATCACCACGGCAGCCACGGGCAGGAGAGCACGCGCGGGGTGATCAACGAGGCGTGCAAGGACCATCCGATGTTGCTGGGTGTGGCAGACATCTGGGTGCCGACCGATGTCTATAAGGTCGCTCATTTGCCCCAGGACGCTAAGGTGCTCATATGGGGTCAGGTGTTGTCAGGCATGAAGCCGACCGACCCGCCGGTCGAGGGTGCCAAGAACCACCCGATGATGCCTGTGGTCTGGATACGCGATTACACAGGAGAGAGCGGCAAGACCTCGAAGGTGTTCACGACGACGATGGGGGCGGCGGTGGACTTGGAGAACGAAGGTCTGCGCCGGCTAATGGTCAACGCCGCTTACTGGGCGGTTGGGCTGGAAAAAGCAATCCCGGCCAAGGCCAACGTGGATTATGTGGACGAATACAAGCCTGAGTGGTTTGGCTTCGGAAAATTCAAGCATGGCCTCAAGCCGAGGGACCTCAGCTTGCCGGATTGAGGTGCAATGCTTTCGGTGAGACTCCAAATCGCATCTCAGTGCACAGGTAATCCTTCTGCCAGGTGGAGTGGGGACTGACCGGTCGGTAGCTGTTCTGCGCCACTAATCGCCCGCCATAGCTCACGCCAACGGGCAGCCCGGTGGGGCTGGGGCTGGGGGCCAAGGCTCCACAGCGGCGCAGGCTTGCGAGGGCGGCTTGTGGATAGTCTGCGCCGGAGCGGCACTGCACCGGTAGCACTCCGGTGGAGGTATGGAGGAGTCCCTTGTGCACAGCCTTCGCATGGGGCGGCGGCGGGGCAAGCCGACAGGGAGGGAGTGGGCGGGCAGGCGGTCACCGGCCGATAGCGGGATGGGGGCGCGGCAGGAGCTGGGCAGGGGGAAAGCGAAAGGCGGGACGCCTGCCCTACTATGGGCGGGCAGGGGGTTGGCCGGAACAAGCTCACAGAGATCCTTTGCTTAGTCTTCCCAACCATCCCGCTGCTGGCGGATGCGGATAAAGACGTTCCGGCCGGGCTCGGGTTCGCCAAACACCTCCCGATACAACTCGGTAATGTCGCTTATCCCGTTCTGCGGGACTTGCTCTTGGTCTTGGACCTCGACGCCTTGGCCGACGCGCTGACCCGCTGGCTCCAAAGCAAGCCGGCCAACTGCCCGCCTCCCTGACCCTGGACGGCAAAACCATCCGCGACCATCTGGGCTGCATCGTCAGCCTCGTCGGACACGAAGAGGGCGCCCCGCTGGCCCTCATCGCTACGCCCAACAAGGGTCACGAATTGCCTGCCGCCCACGAGATCCCGCGCTCCGAGGCGGTGAACTTGCGAGGCTGCGTCGTCACCGCCGACACGCTCCACTGCCAGAAAGAAACCGCCCAAATCATCACCCAAGCGAAGGCCTGCTACTATGTCGTGGGCGTCAAACACAACCAACCCACCGTGCGATAGAACACCCAACGCAAACCGGCCGGCGCTGCCCCCTTTTGGCTTCGCCGCGTGAGGTGATGGAACTGGCGCGTCACAGCGACATGCGCTTGATCATGAAAACCTACGCTGATGTGGCGCAACCGCCGTTAGCCGCAACTGTCGCCAAAATGCCTGCGTTTGGTGCGGTGGGAGACAAACCGAAACCAGACACACAAATAGACACACAAACTCTCGTCAACGGCGGTCAAGCGGCGTCACCGGCTGTCCTTGGGATTGCGGAGACAAAGAAGGGGAAAACCATTGAAAACATTGGAGAAAGTCACGGAGAGTCACTCGCTGTCACTGCGGGTCAGGAAGAATCAAAATGGCGGAGAGAGGGGGATTCGAACCCCCGGTACGAACTTTGCCTGAGAATATTGCGTTTCCCTAGGGTTTATGACACGTTTGAACACGCTTGACAGCTTTGCCTGTTGTAACTATGTTGTAACTGTTTTATGGCCTCATTGCGGCGGTTGCTGAACTCACCGTACTGGATCGCCTGCTTCACCTTGCCGGATGGACGCAGGACGCAACGCTCCACGAAAACCACGGACCGCCAGGAAGCCAAGAGAATTGCCAACAAGTTCGAAGATGCGTCTGAAGATGGAGCTGAAGGACGACTGACGGAGCTGCAGGCGCGGAAAGTTATCGCTGATATTTTCGCCATCTCGAATAAGAATAACCTGCCCAGTTCCACGATAAAGGACTTCATGGCCTCGTGGCTCAAACGCAAAGAACTGGAAGCCGCGGAAAAGACCTATCAGCGATACAAGACGGTCGTGGCTCATCTTCTCGATTACCTGGGGCCGAAGGCCAACTTCGATACTGCTCACCTGACCAGCAAAGAGATCACAGGATTCCGGGACGATTTGGCGTCACGACTCACTGCCGGTACCGTGAACCTCAGCTTGAAGATTCTGCGTACGGCGTTGTCTCAAGCCAGACGCGAGGGCATCGTGGACGTCAACGAGGCTGAACGGGTCTCGATATTGAAGAATCGGCGCACCGAGGAGGGCCGGCGGCCATTTACTCTGGAGGAACTCAAGAAGATCCTGGACAATGCGAATCACGAATGGCGCGGAATGATTTTGATGGGACTTTACACTGGTCTCCGCCTCAGCGATCTGGCTACGCTCACCTGGTTGAACGCGGATCTCCAGCGCCAGGAACTCACCGTAACCACCGCAAAGACCGGTCGACGACAAATCCTGCCACTTGCGAAGCCGGTCCTGACCTACCTTGAAAACCTCAGTTCCGGGGACAAGCCGGACCAGCCTCTTTTCCCGGAAGCCTATGGTGCTCGAACAAGAAGCCAGTATGGAGGAACCCTTTCGAACCAGTTTTATCAGATTCTCGTGGCGGCGGGCCTGGCTAAAAAACGCACGCACAAATCTCTGGAAAAGGGCCGAGCGGCCAAACGCGAACTTAATGCACTGTCCTTCCACAGCCTGCGCCACACTGCTACCAGTTTGCTGAAGAATGCAGGGGTGTCAGATGTGGTTGCGCGGGACATCATCGGTCATGAATCTGCAGCCGTCAGCAGGAATTACACGCACATTGATATGGAGACCAAGCGCAAGGCTGTCGATGCCATGCCCGATGTACTGGCGGTGAAGGCAGAGCCAAAGCCAAAGGAGTCAAACAAACGACCCTCTGCGCCCGAACAACGACCACCAGCCAGCGGATCGGAAACATGACGGGCCACAAATCAGCAGAAATCCATTGCGGCTATACGCACCTGGAACTGGAGACGTTGATGGGGACGCCCTCGAACGAGCAACCGGAGATCTCAGATGCCCAAACAGACCGCAGATGCTGGCAGTAACTGAAATTTGCCACTCAGCATCCAAGCAGCAGGATTCTCTTTACCGCGAAGATGTAGCACGGGAAAGGACCTTAGTCGCCTTTTCCTGTATCCGCTGCAAGTCTACGGCAATCTCGCGCCTGTCGCCATATTGGACAAAAAGCGTCTCGGCCTCTTTGGCGCAGTCCAAGGCTTTATTGAAATCGTTGCGTCGCTCAGCCATTAGAGCCCTATTGAGTTTGCAGTAGGCGACGCCCACCTGACGGCGCAACTGACCCAGGATGGCTTCCGCCTGCGTGTTGAAATCCTCGGCTTCCGGCAATCGATTTGACTCGATCATGAGCTTTGTCAGTTTCTGACACATGATAGACTTCAATTCTTCGGCGTTCTTTAGACCCGAGGCTATGCGCAAAGCTTCACGCATACTCGATTCCGCTTCCGGGTAATTCGACAAATCACGATTTAGGCTTCCCCAAGTACCGTGCGTAATTGCGAGATGATAATTATCACTCGATTCCTTGAACAGGCGTAGTGCTTTCAGCAACAGCTTTCTTGCTTCCGGAAAATTCTTTCGCTCCTTGGCGACCTACGCTGTCAGACGCACAGCTATGCCTTCTAGGACAACGTCATGCTCCTCTTGTACCGCTGCAAGCCCCTCCCTCAACTCAGCCAAACATTTGTCGTAATCGGACCAAAAAAAGTGGACCCAAGCCGTATTCGTAATAAGAGCACGAGCCAGTTCTCGTGGGCTGCCGATTGCTCGCGCTGAGTGCGCGGCCATCGCCGCAAGCCTCAAGCGAAGGTCATTGTAACCACGAATGCCTAAAGCATATCCGAGAACACGGACCATCTGTACGACCAACTGGTGATGCTCCTGGTTAAAGGCGTCCTCCACGCCCCAGGACAGCAATTCGTGATGCTCATCGATCAGATCAATTGTTGCGATCGAAGGCCAATCGGGATTTTCCTCGCCCTCCGTCACGAAACTGAGTAGCTTTTCCCCGATAGTCTGCCGGCAGGCAACGTCCAGTGGGTTGCCGCGACAGCGAACATACTCCCGCGAAAGAGGCAGAAGCCGATAAGATCGTTGAATTGTCGGCTGAGAAGTCTGTTGCTCGGTGTTCAAGCGAGGGGGCCGGTGTACTTTGACCAGAGCAAACCCATGCAATTGGTCCAAGGCATCCTCGACATCCTTTCTTTCCATGTTAAGCCAATCGCCCAGCATCGCCCCCATCACCGGCGTGCCAGGGAGCGCCAGAGCGGCCAGCACTCTGCGCGAGTTCGGAGTAATCAGGTCATACGACTCCTGGAAGAGGAAATCCAGTACCGGGCTTGATCCAACATCAGCCAAGCGTCGGATGACCGTTTCCGGGTCAGAACCGGTTGCCGCGATTCGCCCCAGCGTCCAAATGATTGCCAGAGGGTTGCCTCCCGTCTTGTCTGCTATCGCCGAAACGTGGTCGTCACTCAGATGGACTCGATTGCGGAGGATATCCGAACTACAGTGCTCTCGGATCAAGCGCATTGCATCTGGGACAGACAGTTCGGTCAACGGCAGGGAGCGGGATTCATGCACTGCGCGCCGGTCTGTGACAATCACCTTGCTCGGCATCGGAACCTCGCTGAGAAATCCAACGACCTGGTCGTCCTCGATAGCTTCCATGTTGTCAACAACCAGAAGAATGCGCTTCTTGTTCAATAGTTCCAAGGCGATCTCCAACTGCCGTTCCTCGGAAGGCAAAGCGCCGGCCTTCTCAGCAGTCACTGTCTTAAGGATTGCCTGTACTATGGACGACAGATTCGACTTTACCGAAAGACGAAAGCGCACGGCAGGCCCATCCAGTTCCTTCTGCTTAGCTGAAGTCCATACAATTGCATCAAAGCTAAGCTCGTCCGGGGCCAGATTCTCCGGCAAACCGCACAGGGCGAGACAACGGTGCGCAACCTCTAGGGCCAGAGCAGTCTTCCCAATGCCTCCAACCCCCGTGATGCTGACCACCCAACACCTGCTCGACTTCGCAAGCACCCGTAGCATTGTCTCAATCTCATGAGCGCGCCCAACCATGGATCGGTCGTGGCGAGGAAGATTATTGGGAACCGCCTTTGGGACAAATTCGATTCCCTCAACCCGCGCGGATGACGCAAGCCGGTGGACTTCATAAGCCACAGCAGGTTCCTCCTTTAGGAATGTTGTTGGCGTGAGCCCGGCATCGGTTTTGGGTCCCGCTTCTTTCTGCGAGGCATCTGACTTTATCACGTTCTCGCTCTTGGCGGAGGCCCATTGCGTGAGCGCGGCGCTTGAACTAGAGGGTGAGTGAGAAACCTGGCTTTGGCCGGCGTGCCCTTCCGTCGGTTCCTTCAATCCAGACGTAGTGCCAAGACGCGTGTTCTCCCTCCAAGTGCGACACAGTTCAGCGTGCATGGATTCCAACTGCCCGATCTCCGTGATCCAACGGGCCCCGCGCAATATCTGAATCGAATCAGGCGGCAACAAGCTCTGGCGCAGTTTCAGGGAGATATCACAATGTTGGCGTTTTTGTTGGGGGTTGCCGCGGATAAACAGTTGTTCGTAAAGGCACACTTTCCCGGTTCTTGAATCTTTTTCCCCACCCAAAATGTCACCGAAGTACTTATTGCTGTCGGATTTCCGTGCTTTGCCAATTGCTTCATCGAGGGTCTTAGCGGGGTGATCTTGTGGCCCAGTGAACTGAAACTCACCAGGTGATTGTTTCATGTGGTGGAGCAGGTATTCGAGAAAACAGATGCACAGCGCTTGGCATCCGGTTCGCCAGTCAAAGTGACGCCGCGAACTGCGGCTGCGGTCCGCTTCAAGCGGCTCTCTGTTCAACCGATGGTCAAACTTTGTCTGCTGCAGCTCCAGCGGGTCCCCTTCAGGTGTGAAGACCAGCTGCAATAATGGCGCTCGTTCCATAACCAATCAGGTTGCTCTTACCAAAAGCTGCGCGCGTTGTCACGGAAAAACTCCGGAAACTGGCTCGGAAACTGGAAATCAGCGGGGGGCGACAGCCAGCATGGCATGAATATCTTGGGGGCATGCTAAAAAGCAAATATTTCGAAAACGCGGTAGCTCGACCCGCTGGTGGAACTGTGCCGAGTCAGCAGGTGCGGCGGCTTGTCAACCCTGTGGTGTGGACCGAGGAAGCCTTTTGCGTCCGGATCCATGCTTCGACATCAAGATTCGCGCCGGCACGGGCGGGTTGCGAGATGGACGCTGTCACACTCCAGCGCGTAGTCCTTGTAGCGACGCAGGCCGAGTCATTTAGGGCAGCGTCTGTTCACCAGGGCGGCAGCGATTGTGACCCTTTGGCGTCCGAATTCGTGTCAGCAGAGGAGGCGCGCCGTTTGTTGGGAATCAGCCACTTCACCCTTCGGCGGTTGCGCCACCGCACCGTAGCCACGCGTGCGCCGACTCCTCCCAATGGCCAAAAGCCCCCTGCAGCGTGATCAAAGTATGAGAAAAAGCCTTTTCACGATAGCGCCGGTGCAAGCAAGCGACTGCACGAACATACTCGCGGAGTGGGGCGACCACCAGGCTGTCTATCGCATCTTTTCGATCAAGCGCGGCAAATTGTATGCCCTCGACCGTCTGGGGCTGGTCAGGTCGGTATCATTGAGACGCCCCGGGCAGAAGTTTTCCAAGCGATTGTGGAGCCTGCAAAGCATCCGGCATTATTTGAATTCCCTGCTCCAAGCCCAAAACGATTCCGAACGTGGACCAACCGACTAACCGAATTTGGACCTGCGCTCGATGGTTCAGGCCCAGCAAATCAGGAATACAAAAATACAGCACATCGAAAAACACATTATGAAAAGCATAAGTAACGACAAGATTACACAATGGCAGAAGTCGCTCTCGTGGCTGAACTGGGGACCGAAACATGCCGAGCGGAGTGCCAGACTTGCTCTGTCACAAGCAGCGTGGCTCGGAATTGACCGGGATGTGGCGATCCAAGCGGTCTTCGAGATGGGCCTTGATGGCTTCTTCCGTGCGAACCCACACATCCCGCTTCACACCTGGCAGTCGGTCACGGAACAGATCGCCTGCCCGGATGAGTGCGCGCTGGTTGCCGCTTAGCGCCGCCGAGGGCACCACAGTTAACCAGATTTTCGGACTGGGAATCGCATGCATCAAGAACTTCAGAGAAAAGCAATTCTGTGTTGTTCCGAGGATGTGTGCGACCGACCAGCCATCCTGGTCCGTTTTAAGCGGCAGGTCAATCGGAGCTTGGCCGTTTCCCACCGACGTAAAGGGAATTGGCAATTCACTATGGTCTTAAACCTAATGAAAGTCAGTGATGTGCCTGCCATTGCACAACACAAGGGCATATTCACTGATATCACAACGGCCTCGGGTAAAGACGCCGAGGGTAATGAGTTCAAGGACTTGATCGTCTCTACTGAACTCGAAACCACAGACGCCAACGGCAAGAAGTACCAGCTGCAAAAGCGGTATAGCTTACTGGGGCGCGGCTTGGCCACGTTTCGGAACGACTACAGGTCTTGGTCGGGCAAGAAATTGTCCGAAAAAGATCTGGCGGCCTTCGATGCTGACAAGTTGATGAAAGGGAAACCCGTCATTGTCGTGGTTAAGCACGGCAAAGACGGTAAGGACGTGATCGCCAAGATCGATACGTTCGTTCCGGTCCCTGCCACCGTCTTGGCTAGTGGTTAAGCAATACTCAAACCGGGCTGGGGATGCAAAGTGTCCCCAGCCCCCTTTCTCCATTAACAACATGAATACCGAATCAAAATCCGTCATATTTGATAATGGTGAGCCCGAGCTGCCCTCCGGCGCGACGGCGTCAGGCCCAACCTCAAGCATCATCTGTCTCAAGCCTGCGCCGCTTGGGCAGACACTTCCCAATATAGATTCCGCCAGCGCACTGGTTGCTGATCATAACGTAACGGTTCCTCAAGAGACCGTAACAGGGCTCATTCACATGCTAACTACGGTGCTGCTGGCCAGTGACAGTAAGGCACGCAAAACCTGGTTCCTATTGGCCTTGGCAATGTGTATTTCAACTGGCACCCGGTTTCTCAAATGGACCACGACGAGGGTCAAGGTTCTTGTCGTAAATCTTGAGCTTCACCGGGCATTCATGAGGGAGCGGCTCCAAATCATGATGGGAAGATTGCAGGTGCCAAATCTCGACAACCTGGACTTTTTAAATCTGCGGGGCCATGGTCTTGATCTCGATACGCTGCTGGAGGACATCGTCGACCGCACCCGAAGCGAGGGATATGGCCTGATCATCCTGGACCCCATCTATAAGCTGATGGTTGGCCGGTCCGAAAACACGGCGAGTGGGGTCGGTGCGCTCTGCCAGATGATCGAAAGGCTGTCAGAACGGACCGGCGCGGCGGTCATGTATGCCCACCACTTCACCAAGGGGAACGCGGCGAACAAGAAACCGATCGACAGGATGAGCGGAAGTGGGGTGTTTGCCAGGGACGCCGATACAATTATTACGCTGACGGAGCACGTAGAAGAGGGCTGTTACGTGCTGGAGACGACATTGCGCAACTTCCCTCCCCAGCCGCCATTTGTAGTCCAGTGGAATTTTCCGATCTTCGTGGAGCGGCCGGACCTTGACCCTGCTGACCTGAAGCGGAGTGACAACGACCAGGATGACCGGGCGCCGCTATTGGCTTTGCTGGATGAGGGGCCTTTGACGACGGGGCAGTGGCTGGCGGTGGCGGAGGCTGAGGGTTACTCCCGGGCCACGTTTTTCCGGAAGAAGGAGCAGCTGTTGGCTACGGGACAGGTTGCGTTGGATGAAAAGTCCAAGACCTGGTCGCGGGTTGGCCAGAACAGTCTCAAGTCTCAAGTCTCACGTGTTGAGACTGAGACTCCTGAGACTGGGGAGGCACGGACAATATGCCAGACCAACGAAAGTTCGTCGCTAACCCTGCCGCCCACGAGTGCCACCCCCCGGTCCAGAGCATGGCACATCAGAAGCGGATATTAAAAAAAAAGACCCACCTTGACCTGTTCTCCGGCATCGGCGGATTTGCCCTCGCAGCCCAAGCAGTGGGCTACACCACAGTCGGCTTCTCCGAAATCGACCCGTTCGCGTGCGCAGTCCTCAAACGCCACTGGCCGGATGTACCGAACCACGGGGACATTCGCAACGTGCGGAACGTCCGTGCCGAACTCGTCACCGGAGGTTTCCCGTGCCAGCCATTCAGTCACGCTGGGAAGCGTCGCGGCGCGGCAGATGACCGTCACCTCTGGCCGGAAATGTGCCGCGTCATTGATGAATCAAAAGCCACTTTGGTGGTCGCTGAAAACGTGCCTGGAATCATCCGCATGGAACTCGACCACGTGCTTGCTGACTTGGAAAGTCTCGGCTACGCCTGCTGGCCGCTTGTTATTCCGGCTTGTGCCGTCGACGCCAAGCATTGCCGCGACCGGGTCTGGATTATTGCGAAGCGGATTGTGGCCCACGCCGAGAGCTGCGAATCCAGGCAGTCGTCCCAACGGCAAGGGGGGTCGTGTTTTGGAGGAAGAAGTTCAAATTGTGACGGGGCTACGGACTCGTGGTGTGAGACTGACGGACTGCGCGAAGGGCTCGAGAGCTTCCACCGGTGGCCAGCTGAACCCGCAGTGGGTCGAGTGGCTCATGGGATACCTCATAGGACACACCGATTGCGGGCTCTCGGAAATGCCATCGTCCCGCAAGTCGCGGAAAAAATCCTCAAAGCCATGATGAAGTCCGAATCACACTCTTAACCTGGTTTGAATACAAGCACTGGGCCGGAATTCAATCCAGCCCAATGCTCCCTCAAACTGCTGCTTGCAAGGCGGAGAGTGATTAAGAATGCCCGGTGCATGGTATGGCGAGACACAGAATTCGGGCATCTAATTGTATAATACCCAGCAGCCCTCAATCCTCCAAAGGTTCAGGGCTCGTTTTCTTCCTCAAAGGCCCTTGTTCAACTCATTAGCTCTCGTCTCCTGGCCCGCACTCCTTCCCAACCTCGTTAGTGTAAGTTTCACTCGTCCACGGAATACCCCAGAAAACATTGGCGTTTGAGCGTCCCCTGGTCATTCGCTGGCACCTGAAACTTACAGTTACTACGGGGCGCTTGACACGCAGACTAGATCCTGATACTCTGTAAATAGATTCAGGAACTTCCAAAGAATCTGGCCGGAACTCAACTCAAATCCGGTAGCGGGGCATAAATCCAACGCCCCACATTAAACACAGAAAATCAAAAGCGTGTTGTGCGTACCAGACTGTATTGCTGGCGGCATTATACAGATCGAGCCTTTGCGCCGGCGAAGATGCTCGTGCAGGTATTCCGGCAAGTTAATAACAACAACCCCATGAGGGTTTAAATATATATGACAGATAATTCTAATGATATTATATTTGGCGAAAAGCCAATCCTCCAGTTCGGACTTTATTGCAATGAGACCGACGACCTCACCAAAACCTACGTCCTCGCAGATAATGATAATGAGGAGGTAGAACAATCCCCCCTCAACCCCAAG
>Ga0326727_10002330_pt1 | contig 65632 bp, 48 predicted proteins | sample MB2enrmetagenome_FD_207643 | JGI IMG/M metagenome (GOLD analysis project Ga0326727, IMG submission 207643) | Lab enriched peat soil microbial communities from McLean, Ithaca, NY, United States - MB29MY | ecosystem: Environmental > Terrestrial > Soil > Wetlands > Peat | place: USA: New York...
GCTTCGGGCGTGCTGTTCGGCTTTGTCATGCCTCTGCCATGCCAAAAGCTGACACACAAGTCTAGTCGGAAATTGATATTCCCAAGAGCCTCAGTCCGTTCCCCGACCCAGATGAAATGACCCCGGGATTTTGCTGCACGTCCTGCGCTGCCGAGATACGCTTGGGGGGATGAACTGGCCTGCGACATGCGCCGTGGTAATCCCTTGTCGGAACGAGGGGACCAGCATAGCTGGGCTGGTTCGCGAAGCTCGCCAATACCTGCCGCTGGTTCTCGTGGTGGACGATAGTTCTGACGACGACACTGCGGCGCGGGCCATCGAGGCGGGGGCCGAGGCCATCCGGCGTCGGGAAGGGCCGGGCAAAGGAGCAGCCATTAAGGCAGGCGTGTCCACTGCGCTCGGGCGGCAATGCGAGTGGGTGATGACCTTGGATGGGGACGGCCAGCATCGGCCGGCCGATATACCGGCTTTCTTGCACCGCGCCGCGAAAACCGGGGCGGTGCTCATCGTGGGCAACCGCATGTGCCAGGCGTCGGCGGTTCCGTGGTTGCGGCGGCACGTTAATCGCTGGATGAGCCGCCGGATTTCGGCGCTCGCTGGGAGGTGCCTGCCTGACTCGCAGTGCGGGTTTCGGCTGATCAACCTGAAGGCGTGGGCCGCATTGCGTCTGGAGACAAACCACTTCGAGATCGAGTCCGAGATGTTGCTGGCTTTCGTCCGAGCCGGTTGCCGCGTCGAGTTTGTGCCGATCCAGGTGGTCGGCAGAGGCGGCAGAAGCCACATCCATGCCGTCATGGACACTTGGCGGTGGCTCCGCTGGTGGAGCCGGGCCCGGCTTCGGCAGCAGTTCGATACGCAGTCTGGACCGGGTGCCGCTGAGCATTCGGCTTGCGCGGGCGCGCGAGGGCAGAACATCTTGTGAAGTATGGCCGCAGCGACCCCTGACGACGCACCCTCCACGAGGCGGCCATCTTTGACGAGGCGGTTGGCAGTGAAGGCGGGGACGCTGGTTTTGCTAGGTTTGGTCTTGGGGTTTGGCTATGACTGGGCGGCGCCGCGATTCTACGGGCCTGAGCGCGTTCCCGGTTTCCGCTTGGGCATCCTCCACGGCGCGCTGATGCCGGTGGCCCTGCCGAGCCTGCTATTGGGCAGGGATGTGCCGATTTATGCCCAGAGAAACGAGGGGCGGACCTACAAGCTCGGTTATATCGCCGGCATCAACATCTGCGGTTTCGTCTTCTTTGGGTTGGCCTTCTGGCGTCCAGCCCGGTCCGCCGCGAGCGCCGCCGGTGGCCCGTAGCCCGGTCAATAGATCCAGTTACGGTAGATTTCAACCACGTGTAGCCTGCCTCCGACCCAGTAATGATTACGCGGGAACTCAAACGTGCGGTCGGCTTGGCGATAGATTAGCTCGACCGGATGGGCGGGGATATTGGGGTCATAGGCCCGAAACCGGAGCTCACCGTTGGCGGCGGTGACCGCGAAAACCAGGATTCCGTGGTTGATGGTGACATGGGGGAAACGGAAGAGATGCACGACTGGCGTGCCGTCGGCCCGAAGCAATCGCTCCAGCCGCAGAGCCGTCCGTTGCTCGTGTCGGCGCCAAACCGGAAAGACCATGCGCCAATGGCTGCGCAGAAAATAAGATTCCCAGGGCCCGCCGCACTCGGTCTTGAGCAACGGCGCCCACGCCTCGCTGAAAGAGCGCAGACCCTCGTAACCGGGGATAACCACCCGATCCGGCTTGGCGCTGGCCCGGCGCGGGTTGCGGGAGACGATCATTCGGACCAGTCGGCGGCACCTCTCCGCCTCCGGTGCGGGACGATTGGGCTCGAACTGCGCATGGTAGCGGAATTGGCGCACGGAGCGCACCATTACAAAGCAACGGTGGTAGTAGGTGGGGGGCGGGCTCGCGCGCACGGCTGTCATCGCCCCCGTCGAAGCCTCAAAGCGGTATTGCCAAACCAACTGGTGCGCGAAGGCGAAGGTATCTCTCTCAAATTGGAACGGGTGTGTGCCCGAAGCTCCGGCGGAAATCATGCTTGCGGCAGAGACTAGCCGTCAGTTAGGAACATGACAATGCTTTACGAACGTTGGCGGCAGACGGCTCGCGAGCGGGGCCGCGAGCTTGCATTGCGTGAGTTGGCCTCCGGGCGGCAATGGACGTTTGTCGAACTCGCCCGGCGGGTCGAGCGGCTGCCCCGTTGCGATGCCCCGGTAGTCTTCCCGCAAGGCCACGCTGCGGAATTCATCTTTGCCGTCTTGCGGGGCTGGCGCGACAAAGCCGTCGTTTGCCCGCTCGAGCCCGACCAACCTCCGCCACCGGTGCGCCTGCTGCCGGCTCCGTGCTGCCATCTTAAGACAACCTCCGCGACGACCGGCCAGCCGCGTCAGATCGCCTTCCGAGCGCAGCAGTTGGCCGCTGACGCGGAGAATATTGTAGCCACCATGGGGCTGCGCCCAGATTGGCCAAACCTCGGCGTGATATCGCTGGCTCATTCCTATGGATTCTCAAACCTCGTCCTGCCGTTACTGTTGCACGGCATCCCCCTGATCCTCTCCCCTTCGCCCCTCCCCGAAGCGGTGCGGGGGGCCGCAGCCTTTGGCCCAGTGCTGACCCTGCCGGCGGTACCGGCTCTCTGGAGCGCCTGGCATGAGGCCGCGGCGATACCCAAGCCAATTCGTCTGGCGATCTCGGCCGGAGCACCCCTGCCCGTCGCGCTCGAACAGGCTGTCCTTGAACGGACCGGCTTGAAGATACACAACTTTTATGGTTCGTCCGAGTGCGGCGGGATCGCTTACGACGCGTCGAGTGAAGCGCGGTCAGAAGACGACTGCGCAGGAACACCTGTGAGAGACGTCCAAGTCACACTCAACAAGAGTGGCTGCGTTAGGGTGACCAGCCAAGCGGTAGGGGAGACCTATTGGCCGGACCCTGGCGAGGCTCTGGGTAGTGGCCGGTTCCAGACCAGCGACCTGGCTGAACTGAAGGGGGAGTGGGTCTATCTACGTGGCCGTTTGGGCGATCAAATCAACGTGGCTGGCAGAAAGGTTTCACCGGCCAGCATCGAGCGGGTTCTGGCCCAGCACAGTGCGGTCAAAGATTGCCTGGTCTTCGGCGTGCCCAGCGATGATGCGGACCGCACTGAGGTTGTTGTTGCCTGTGTCGCCGCCAGTGCGCCCGCGGGTGCCGATGAACTCAGGCAGTTCCTGCTCGCCCGACTGCCCGCCTGGCAGGTACCGCGGAAGTGGTGGTTGTTGGATTCTCTATCGGCCAACCAGCGCGGCAAATTGTCGCGCGCGGAATGGCGCAAGAGGTTCATGGAAAGCGGGACTGGCAGAACGCATTGACAAACGCCTCGGTGGCGGCCAGGATGGCCGAACTATTGGAGGTCCCACCGGCACGGTGGGCCCGGGTAACAACAGAAAGGTCAGGATCGGTTCTATGAGAAAAACGACACTGCTCGCGATTGGAATCACGGCGCTCGTGATTTGGCTGGGGGCGTCCCTATTCACTTCGGCCCAGGAAAAGGCCGCCCCGCAACGCTTCGAGTTTGCCGTGATTAAATGGGATGGAAACGATAAGGTCTGCGTGAACCTCCCCAGCAAGTCGGACATTCTGCATGTGTTCGACCTCTCCGGCCACCGCACGCCGAGAGACATGCAGGACGAGGAATTCTGCTTGGCGTGGATGGCGAACAAGTTGGCCAAAGAAGGCTGGGACGTAGCTGCCTTTGATTCCCGGCGTCTGGTCTTTCGACGAAACGTCAGTCCGTAGTCTCGGGTGGTTCCGAGTCGGCTGGGTCCGAGCCGAATGGGTTAATGTTCGTCGTGCCGCTCAGGGTGAGTTCGGCGACCAGCACATTGGTGGACGAAACGGACGCCGATACCGCAGCTTGAACCAGCGCTCCCAAGCGGCCGGTTATGCGGGCGCGCAGGTACACGGTCTCCCCTGGCCGGGCCGGGCCGAGGATCTTGACATTGCGAAGCGCCGTAAGTTTCAGCCCTGGCAACGGGGGGATGAGGGGATCGTTTTGTGCCACCACCCCGGCCAATTGTGCGGCGGCTTCGATCAGCAGCACACCCGGCAACAAAGGCTCGCCTGGCAGGTGACCCCGCAGCCAGGATTCGTCGCCGCGGACCAAGTACTCGCCGACGCCCTCCTTGCCGGGATCAAGGCTGAGCAGGCGGTCCACGAAGCGAAACTCCGGGCCATGAGGGAGCGACTTCAGGGCCTCCTGAAGTGGGTCGGCATGGGCGGTCATGGGCTCAAAGGCTCCGTAATGCTGAAGTCGGGTTCCAGCTTGGCATCAAACATCTCCAGTGCGAGCGGCGCGTTGACCACGACATTCGTGAAGTCATTGCGCATGGAGGAGCCGTCGCTGAACCGCAGTTCTGTCGCGAGCGGCGAGAAGCTTTCGGTGCTCACGCTCACTTGCATCTCGGCCATGAATTTGCGGGCAGACGCGCTCCTGGGCTGCAGTGTCACCTCCACTCGGGCATTCGTCTCGGTGACCGAGACGACACGAAACCGCGATTCCAGGTCCGCCCGGCTGCGGGGGAAACTGGCCTCCAGCAGCGCGAGGGCGTCCTTCCAGGGGCCTGGTTGCGCGGCCCGAAGAGGATACTTTTCCACGCGCTTAAGCCGGGGGTAGATGATTAGCAATTGGTCCGGCTGGCGCAGCGCGATGGTTTGCGCCGGTTGGCCCAACTCCCACCGGAACCGGTCTGGCGCCATCACCCAGACTTTGCCCTTGGAAACCAGCGGCTGCGAAAGGACTTTGAGCAGGCGGGTCTGCGTGCAATCCGCCGTCCAGGTATGCAGGTTGGTTTGGGCGGAAATCCAGCGATCGAGAAGGGCGGCGCTGGGTTGAGCAGGCGCAGCCCAGGCCAGCAGGCAAACCACGCCCAACGCGAGCACTCCCGCTACGCGCCGCCCGCTCAGCCGCTGTGGTGCGGAGTGGCGGGCCAGATCGGAACGAAGTGATACCATTGGTCAAGATGGTCGCGGATTTCCGGCTCGAATGCACGCAAGATTTGCCCCGTCAGTTCCCGGCGGGCCTCCTGACTCCCTAGCGCCCGGCGTTCATACGCGAACTCCGGGAGCACCCTGACGGCGTAACCTCCGCGCTGGCGCACGATGGTCACCCCAATCAGCGCGCAGCCCGACGCCCGCGCCAGTTCCGCCGCCGCCACCGACGCGCCGAACGGCTGGCCGAACAATTCGACCAGGACCGAATTCCGTTCTGGCGGACGGTCAATCGAGATCGCCAGCGCCGCGCCATCCTGCAGCCGCTTGATGACCTCCACCAACGCAAACTGATCGCGACCGACGATCAGCGTCCCAATCCCCCAGCGGGCTCGCGAGGCGGTGCGGAGTTCGGTCAGACCATCTTCCGGTTCGGCTCGGCTTAGCACGGTGAGCTTGATTCCCATGTCCGCGAGCAACAGCCCGCCGTGTTCCCAATTGCCCAGATGCAGCGTGATGAAGAGCACCCCGCGACCCCGCGCCCACGCGCGGCGGATCACCTCTTGCTCCCCCGGCTGCGTCACCCAGTCGTGCACCGGCACCCCGTTTTCGACCTGCCACAGGTCGGCCAGCTTCAGGGCGAAGTTCCGATACAGCCGGCGCGACATCTCTTCCGCCAGCGACCGATTGCCCGAAACCACCGGTAACAGATTCTGCACCACCACCTCGCGGCGCGAGCGCTGAAGCCGGAAGTAGAGTCCAGCCGTGGCCACACAACATGCCTTAACCAGCCCGGCGGGCAGGATGCTAACGACGGCCAACCCGAGCCGCCACAGGCCGAGCTGATAAAACGAAGAGGGACGCGTGACGCCTGATGCAGAATCCGTGAGCCCCGCCAGTTGACCCATGACAGGACCACTCGACTTTGGACTTTGGACTTTAGACTTTGGACTGATCCGCCTCCACCAGTCGGGGAGCAAATACACCGAGATCAACATGTTGGCGCCAATGCCAGCGGCACAGACTCTGCCAAGACTGGCCATGCCGGCGTTGCCCGACCAGGCCAAGGAGCCAAACCCGGCGATGGCCGTTCCTCCGCAAAGCAGCAGGGCCCGCCCAATCGAGCGGCGGACGAGGCGAACATCCCCGCTATGCCGGCGAAGCCCCAGTTGCATGAATATGCCGTAATCAACGCCCGTGCCCAGCACCAGAGGCAGGGCCATCAGGTTGAGCAGATTCCAGGACCAACCGCACAAGGTCATTGTGGTCAGCAGGCAGAGCCCGCTCAAGCAAAGGACCGCCACGCCAAGCAGCACCTCGGTCAAACGCCGAAACGCGAACCATAGGGAGGCCAGGACCAGAACCACCATCGGCAGGACCAGCAACCAGAGTCTGCCCTGCACCCGCTTGAGCGTGGTCGTTCCAAGCAATTCCCAACCGGACAGCAACACCCCATGCTCAGAAAGACGGGACGACAAATCGGCCAGCGATGCCCTCGCAACCCGATTCGTGGCGGGCGAGACCAGCCCCATCACCAGCCACTCGTCGCCGGTGCGCGCCATGAACCGTTTCAGCAGCCATTGGCTTAGTTGATTCGTCGGCCAAACGACTCCCGTGCTGGCGCCAGCTCCCGCCCAGGTGCGGACCAGTTCATCGGTTAGAAACAAGGCATTGCTGCTAAAGCCCGCGTGCAGCGCTGCCTCGCGCAGCACAGGGCCCTGCCTGCCCAGCCACCGTGCCGTGGCCCGATTAGATTCCTGGAACTCCCCCCGCGGCCACAGCGCCAGGGGCAACAGGTAACTGCTGATAACGTGATTTGATCGCGCCTGCGCCAGCAAGGCCTCCGCTTGCGTCAGGTGCTGCCAGACCTCGCGCTCGTCGCTTCCCGAAGCCATGACCCAAGTCGGGTCCTGTGGGATTCCAAGCCCGGCCGTGACTTGGTCCAAAGCTTGCTCCGCCTCCCCGTGTTGGGGCCGGAGCGCTTGGGTGGTCTTATCCAGCCGGGGCCGGTCCACAGATAGCACCAGGCCGGCGAAGAGAACAAGCAACGCCGTCACCACGAAGGGGGTGCGGCTCTGAGAACCTTCTGCCGGCACGCGCGGGCAGGAGGCCCTTTCATCCGGGGAAATGAAATAGGCTCGCCAGTCATGCCTGCTCCAGGCCGGGCCAGGTCGCCTCCGCTCCGGGAAGAGTGGCGGCAGGAAAGCCACCACCATCACCAGCGCAGCCAGTGCGATGCCGATGGCGACCAGCGTTCCCAGTTGTGCCAGTCCCGGCAGTCCGCCCAGGTTCAGGACTAGAAAAGCGCTGATCGTCGTGATAGCCGCCCAGAGGATGCTCGGCGCAATCGCGCGCCGAATCTCCGGCACGCTCATCTGCGGATGCGCCAAGGCTTCCTGGTAGTGAACCACCGCATAATCCACTGCGAGTCCCAGCAGAACCGCCGCAAAGCCCAGGCTGATTACGCTGATGGACCCCAGCACCAGTCCTCCAATCCCCACCGTGGCGGCCAGGATCAGCGCCAGCAACGCCAGCAGCCAGAACATCGGCAGCCAGCGCCGATGGCTCAGCCAAAACAGCAGCGCAATGATCGCCGCCGTCTCCACAATCGAACCGCTCAGATCGCGCTGCATACTGGCGGCAATCTCCGTTACGAAGGCCGGTCGCCCCGTATAGCGAATGACCACTCGCTTCCACTCAGCTTGGCCGGCGCGGACGCTGCCTGCCACCTGCCGCACGGAATTCAACCAGCTCGCGCAGGACTTGTAGCTGGTCAAGTCCGGCCGTGCCTGCACGAACAGCACGCGAAAAGTCCCATCCGCCGAGGCAAACATGCGCTGCCCTTGCTCGGCCGAGAGCCCGCTGAAATTGGTCAATGCGGGGAGGCTCAGCAGGTCGTAAGGGTCAAAGGCGCGGCGGGCAAGGTCCATCGGCGACAGCGAGGTAGTGAGCGTTTCCTTCGTCTCGGCCAGCACGGACTGCAAGTGACCGGCCGCCAGCCGATTGGTCAGGGCGCTGAAGGTCTCCGGCGGCTGGTTCAGCCACAGGCAAGCGACCAGTTCCGCCACTTGCGCCGGCTGCTCCATCCAGGGCGGTTGCCAAGTCACGCCCGCAACCAGGTTTGTCTCCTCCCGCAGGCGGACTGCCAGGGCGCCCGCCAACCGCTCCGCCTCCTCGGCCTCAGAAGCCCGAAGGGTGATTATGAGCTCCCGAGCATTGGCAAAATACTGCTGGTAGAGTTTCAAGCCCTGCACCGCCGGCTGGTCCGGCGGCAGCAGGTTGAGCATCTCCACATCAATGCGCACACGCCACCAGCCTATCGCCGCGAGCACGGCCAGCAGGAGCCACCACCAGCGTTTGAGCAGCGACCTCACGGTCCCAGAAAGCCTTCCACAGTCTCGCCCGAGCGCGTGTTCTCCAGCCGCCAGCCGCCGTCGGGCTTATGCTGGAAACGCAAGGCTGAGGGCAGTGCCTCTCCGGAAAGCGCCGCGGGCAGGTAAAGCCAGGCAAAGCGAGTGGGCGGCGGTTGGTGGCCGCCAAACCTCAGCCGCCGCGGTGGAAACTCGATGCGCCAGTTGGTGCGGGTGGTCTGCGCCAGGACCAGCGGCAGCGGGGTCTTGGCAAACTGCACGACGCAGCGCCCGTCTTCGTCCCTGGCCATGACCAGTTCTCCGCCCAATTCCGGGAACTGGCGACCCGGCCGCCAAAGGGCTTGGCCTTCCCGCACGCGCCAGCCCGGTCCGGCAGCCGTAAATAATGGCGTTTGGCTCGCCGTCCGGCAACCCGCGGACAGCATCAGGACGGCTAGCAGCGCCATGCGGAGCGCCGGACCAACAGAACGGGCTTTGAACCACTGCATAGAGTCGCGATCATTCTCGCGGAACCGCCCTCGTTGTCAAAGCTTTCACCCCTCGCGGCATTGCACACCGGCCTCCGGTGAGCGATACGTATCCCTATGAAGTCTCTGATCACCGCCCTCTTACTGTTCGCCTTAACCGCGCCCGCGTGGGCGATTGACAAGTCTGCCGTGGACCAGCGCATCCGGAAGTTGACGTCGAAGTTCGAGGAAATGCAGGCCAAGCCCGACAGACGCATTCCGGCCGAGAACCTCCGCAAGGCCCAGGGCATCATCCTCCTGGACCGCACCAAAGCGGGCTTGATCTTTGCCTACCAGGGCGGCGGCGGGCTGGCTATGGTGAGAGATGCGAAAACGGAGCAGTGGAGCCCGCCGGCCTTTGTCAGCGCCAACGAAGCCAGTCTCGGCCTACAGATCGGCGGCCAACAGTCATTCGTCGTCATCCTGCTCATGAACACCAACGCCACCCATGCCCTCACCGAGTCGAGCTTCAACTTCGGCGGCGAGGCCAGTGGCACCGCCGGCAATGCCACCGGCAAAGCCGAAGGCACCGTCTCCTCCGACAGCCAGGCGCTGGTTCAGGTCTATAGCGACGCGACGGGCCTATACGGCGGGGCGGCCATCAAAGGGGGTGCCATTTCCCCCGACACGGATGCCAACGTCGCCTACTACGGGCAGGGCTTGACCCCTAAAGAGATACTGTTCGACCGCAAAGGAACGCCATCCGGAGCCGCAACCGCCCTCGCCCAGAAGATCACCCAAGCCGCGAAATAGCCCACTCGGATCACCAGCTAAACATCCGCTGCGCTCGCGGCGCGCCGCGTCGAGTCTCCAGCCGGCGAGATTGGCTTCCGCCCGGAGCACGCGGGCTTGGTCGGAGAGGTTGAACGCGTTCACCGCGCAGGCGCCTTCGTCCGCCAGCACATGCACGTGGATTTCCTCAACGGGGTGGACGTGATTAGTGCTGAGGCAGCCACCGTTCCACCAGTTGCCGTCGTACATCAGGAACACCACGCCATCGGCACAGTTGGCGAGGAGCCGCCGCGCTGCCGCACTTGCCGGTACCGGGTCCACGCCAGCAACAAGTGCGAACTGGGGGCCGTGGACAATCCGTTTCTCTGCCCCCGGCAGCGGCCCACGATCCGGGTTGCGGCGCGCATACCGCCGCCAGGTCCAGGGCTCGATGTTCGGGCTCGAGGCTCAGCGCCAGGCCGGCTCCCGCTCGAGGGCCTCCAACACAACGCTTGCCAGTGCCCGCCGGAGGCGCTGTAATACGGTCGTGAGTGCAATGCAGGTCAGATGCCGCCGAGACGGCCCGCCCTCACGCGCGCTTTGCGCAAGGCTGTCACCAGCCGCGTCAAAGAGACCGGCCCGCCCCCGGGCGGCCACGGCGCCCCATTCATGCGCCCCAAGAACTGCCGGCTGGGGAAGGGTGGCCGGAACAGCAGAATCTTGGGGTTCTTTTTTCTTGATAGTCTTTGATAGAGATTCGCAAGTCTGCCTTCATAACCCTTTGAAAATACGCCTACTTCCAAGAGTCAATCGTGCACGATCCAGTGCACGACGTGAATGCTAACAATATTGTGAAGCGGCGCATGCGCCAGGCACGTAAGGATCTTTTTTTTGGCTCGCTACTTGTTGTGCTGGTTGGCGCAGGCTGGTTCGTCTTCCGGTCGATCGGTCCCGCTGACTTTGGCGCACGGGTGATCGGAAGGACGAACGACGCCTCCGGGCAGTTGCAAATCATCTATGAGGTGACCAACCGAACGAGTAAGGATATCGTATTCGCCTTGGCTTCGGTGGCAACAAGAAGTGCCACAGGTTGGCGCGTCGTAGAAAAGCGGGAACAACCAGAGATGCATGTCTCCCGAATGTTGGCGCGCCAATCAGCAACGGCCGTTCGCATGATTACCAGGCCCGGAGACGCGGCAGTGCGCGGTCAACTTCAGTATCAGCAAGACGACAGCCCTCTAAGACGGAAAATGAAAATGCTGGCCCGACGCGCGGGTCTGCCGCTGCGCCTTTGGGCGTCACCCGGCTCCGTCTGGGGAGACGCAATTCCATTCGGCGTGATTCCGCTTCCAGAGGCAGAGACTTCCGGTCATCCGTTTTTGCTCGCGACCACTGCCGACGGGGTGTGGCCCGAGCCATCTTTTGCACCACCGCTTCACAATTTCAGTATCCGCGGTAATCCTGCGATGGTTCTTGACGCTTATCGGACGCTGTCCGGTGCGGAAGTAAAGGTAGATCCGAGCGTCTCTTTGTTCGGTGCGAAGATTACGGTGGAGCCAAACCATGACATCCAGGAGGTCTCAGAGGGCATTCGGCTGATAGAGGACGCGCTGCGCGAACAAGCCGGTATTGTGATTACTCGACGCGATTCAAACCGCGTAACATTTACCTACAATGAGGGGGCCAAACTAAAGACTCAACGGTGAAACTCCCACCGCCCAACAGAAGAAGGAATGTAGAGAACGCGCGTTCAGGCTTGTTCCGCATTCGGGCGCGGTTGGCGCGCTCCTCCTCATGGCTCATCCTCGACGTTGGACGGCATGACGCCACATGAGTAGTTCCTTAATCGTATGAACGTGAGAGTGATAGTCGCCGTTGGATTTCTTGCATCAGGATTGACCCTGCTAGCGGAAGAGATGGGTGGCACAGGGGTTTGGATCGCGGATCGGAGAAGTGCTGATGAGCCATTGAGAACGGTCCAAGTCTGGCCAAGGTCGCCGGCCGATAAGGCGGGTATCAAGCCCGGATGGTTTCTTATCTCGGTGGACGGCACAAACGTCGTGAGAATGTCCCTAACGAATGCGATGAGCATGGTCCGCGGCCCCGTCGGAAAGGTCGTTACGTTGGAGATCGCAGACCCCACACGAAGCCAAACAAACAAGTTTACGGTCAAACGCGGGAAGATAGTGATTGAAAACAATCGGGTAGTCGCGATTACCGATTCATAGCAGATGATTAGATCGTCCGACAAAATCACTGGAGCGAATGCGGGCGGGCCGTGTCCGTTTCCAATTCGGACGCGCTGGGCCGCCCGCATCGCTCAGCTCCGATGCTCGGCATAAGCCACCATGCGTATCGCAGTCACAGGGGCATTCGGATATTCGGGCCGCTACATCACGAAGCGCCTGCTTGAAGCGGGGCACGAGGTCATCACGCTGACGAACTCGATGCACCGTCCGAATCCTTTCGGAGAGAAGGTAACGGCCTTTCCCTTCCACTTCGAGGAGCCTCACAAGTTGCAATACTCCTTGCAGGGAGTACACACGTTGGTCAACACATATTGGGTACGGTTCGATCACCGGCTGTTTACGCACGGACAAGCGGTTGGGAACACCAAGATTCTGTTTTCTGCCGCCAAGGAAGCCAGGGTGCGTCGAATCATTCATGTCAGCATCACCAACCCCGACAGCGCCTCTGATTTACCGTACTTCCGCGGAAAGGCGGAGCTCGAATCTGCTCTCAAGGGTCTAGGTGTTTCTTACTGCATCCTGCGCCCGACGGTCCTGTTCGGTAAGGAAGATGTCTTGATCAACAACATCGCCTGGTCCCTTCGTCATCTGCCCGTGATGGGGGTGTTCGGGCCTGGGGACTACAAGCTACAGCCGATTTACGTTGACGATCTCGCTCAGTCAGCCGCGCAGAAGGTGCAGAGTGGCAGTGATGAGGTTCTGGAGGCCACTGGTCCCGAGACGTTCACGTACCGCGAGTTGGTCACCAAAGTTGGCAGCGCGATTGGTGTGAAGCGTCCGATCATTTCCATGTCTCCCGGGCTGGGCTACTGGGGTTGCCGCTTGGTCGGGCTGTTTGTGGACGATGTCGTGATCACTCGCGAGGAGATTCGCGGGCTAATGGAAGGCCGCCTTTACGTGGATGCTCCGCCCTTGGGTGCCACGAAATTGTCAGAATGGATAGACCGTCACAGGGCCACCCTCGGACGCCATTATACGAGCGAAATGGCACGCCGAATTGACCGAGTATCTGAGTACAAATCAAACTGAATGTCGAGAGCCTGCAGGCAACAGTCGCTGGCCCGACTTGGTGAGGGCGCCGTGGCCCGGGCGTTGGTGGACCCCGGCAAGGCTTATGCCGTGTACATCAAGAACGGCACCAAGGCCGACCTCAAGTTGGAGATGCCGGCGGGCGTTTATCAGGTCGAATGGTTCAACCCGCGCACGGGCACCGTGGAAAAGAAAGCGACCCTCGAGCACCGCGGGGGAGCCGCCATTCTCAGTTCACCCGATTACGTTGAAGACATCGCTTTGCGCGCCACCCGGATCAAGGACGTCAAGCCCGGCTTGAACAAGAGGAGATAGCGAGTGGGTACAGTTGCAGAGAACCCTGAACCCCTTCGCTTAGCTGCAACCATGCAGTTGGAAATGGGGAGCGCGCCCGCCCACAGCATAGTCACGGCTTAGGCTTGCACCTGGATGTAGCTCGAGCCTTTGGTCTTGCAGATCGGGCAGGTTTCGGGAGAGGTCCCGAACTCAATAACACCGCATACTGGACAAAGATAACTCAGCGCACTGGTTGGAGCGGGCGGGGGCGGATGGGAGGTGCGGGCGGGAGGTCGCAAGGCTCTTTGGCAATCTGGGCCAGCAAGTATTCGATCGCATGGTCCAGTTGCACGTCATGGCCATGGATCAGGCCATCGGGGTTGAGGTCCAGTTCCACATCCGGATCCACTCCGTGGCCTTCAATGATCCAATCGCGGCCTTTGGGGTCCCAGCCGCCGAACTCAGGTTGAGTGATCATGCCGCCGTCCCGCAGCGGTTTGTCGCCGCGAATGCCGACCCAGCCGCCCCAGGTCCGTGTGCCGATGACGGGTCCCAGGTTGAACTGCTTGAAGCCCAAGGCCAACGTTTCGCAATCGCTGCCGCCCTGGCGGTTGATCAGCGCCGCCAGGTGACCGCTGAAGGCGTGGGAGGGCACGGTATCCACGTTGCCGTAGCGGGTGCCGCCCACCGCCAGGATCTTCCGGTCCAGGTGCGCCAGGATCATCGGGGCGACCGAACCGCCGTGATTCCAGCGATCGTCAATGATCAGGCCGTGCCGGCGCCATTGGGAGGGAAAATCACGGGCGAATTCCCGCAGGCCGCGGTCACCCATGTCATAAAGGTGAATGTAGCCAATGGCTCCCTTGCTCTTCTTATCCACATACTCCCGAGTTTCACGCACCCAGTCGGCGTAGCGGATTTGCGTGTCGCTGCCGACCGTTTTGACGACGACGCGGCGAGCGTTCTTGAGTTCGGGCTTGTCGCTCATTGAGAGCTCGACTTCCTGGCCCGCGCGGTTGGCCAGGCGCTGGAGGTAATCTTCTCCTTTGAGGAGCGGCTTACCGTCAATCGCGACCAGCCACTGTCCGGGCTTGATATTGAGGTCGGCGCGAGCGAGGGGGGACGTCCAATCTGGCATCGGGTAGTCGCCGCGGTAGATCTTCTGGATTTGCCAGAAACCGCTATTCGGGTCGTAACGCAGGTCGGCGGCGAGCAGGCCGGTGCCCACCACTTTGCCGTGGCGAATGTCGCCGCCGCCGTGGTAGGCATGGCCGACGTTCAATTCGCCGAACATCTCGCCCAGGCAATCCGCCATGTCGCCACGCGAGGCAACGCGATCGGCCAAGGAGCCATATTGCCTCCAGACCCCTTCCCAATCCACGCCATGCATCTTCGGATCATAGAAGAAATCGCGCTGAAGGCGCCAAGCCTCGTGCAGCATTTGCTTCCATTCCTGGCGCGGGTTGACGCTCAAGGACCAGCCGGAGAGGTCCACTTTCGCCTCTTTGGCTTCATCATCCTTGGGCGCAGCCTTGGCGCCGGCCTCGATACGCGTGAACCCATCCTTGGTTTGATAGACGAGTACCTTTCCATTCAGCGAGACCGCGTAGGCCTTCACTCCCGACGTGATGGTTGAGAGTTTCTCCTTCTCGATGTCGTAAGTCTGGAGATCGGCCCCCGGCGGCTCTTTTTCCTCCTCTGGGCTGTAGGGCATCATGCCGCGATTGGGGGATTTCAGCCAATGGAGCTTGCCTTCCACCGCGGCCAGATCCGAGTAATTCCCCGGCTCAACGGGGACCTGGACGAAGCGGTCCATCAGGCCTTCAACATCAACTTTGATCGGTGCGACTTTCTCCTCCTTTGCCTTGGCCTTGTCCTCGTCTTCGCCCTCTTTCTCATGCTTCTTATCCTTTTTGTCCTTCTTATCTTTATCCTTCTTCTCGGGGTCAACGTCACTCCGTGGGGCGAAAGGAAGAGGGACCTCCGCTCGCAAGGCCAGAACGCATGGGAGCGTGGCGTCGTTCACAATGAAGCGCGCTTCGAACCGGTCAAGGTACGGATTGATGTAACGGTCCGAGAGGAAGAAGAGGAACTTGCCCTTGGGGTCCCAGGCTGGGAATGAGGAATTGTAAGCGGGTTCAGTGACGGGATAGGCCTTTTTGGAATCTCCGTCCCAGATGCGGATCTGGGTGAAGAGGTTCGATTGCATGAGTTCATAGGCCAGGTAGCGGCTGTCGGGCGACCAGACATAATGGCTGATCTCCCACTCGCCGCGATCCACGACGGTGGTGTTGCCGCCGGCCACTTCCGTCACGCGAAGCTGGTATTTCTCGTCACCCCAGGCGATGTGTTTGCTATCCGGTGACCAGGCTGGGGCGAAATGCCAACCGGGGGGGAGGTTCCCGACCTGCTTCGGCAGTTGCGAATTGTCGGCGGCCTGCAAGAGCAGTTGCTCCTCGCCGTTTACCTCCGTCCAGGTTGCGATCTGCTTGCCGTCGGGCGAGAACGCCGGGAATTTCGTCCGCGCCGCGCTGCTTTCAGTAATCCGGCGGACCAAGCCCTTCTTCTTGGTCCGGGTAACGAAGATGTCGCCGCGGCTTTCGAGCACGATCCGTTCACCATCTTTGGAGAGGCCCCAGCTCCTTAAATTGGCTTGCGGGTCCACAAATCTCTCGCGGACCTGCAAACGGTCGCTTGGAAGCTGGATGGGCACCATCGCATTCTGGCCGCTGGCCAGGTCGTAAACCCAAATATCCATCTTGTGCTGATAAACGATCTTGCCGTCGCCCATCGCGGGCCAGCGGACGTCATAATCCTCGAACTTGGTAAGCCTTTTGACATCCGTGCCGTCTGGTTTCATCGAGGCGAGGTTGGGCCGGCCCCAGCGATCGGTCACAAAGTAGATGCGTCCATCGGTGGCCCACATCGGGAAGGCATTCTTGCCGTCGTAATGGCAGACTTCGGTAAACGCGAGCGGGGCGAGCGTGCCGACGTAGATCTTCTCCGCTTCGCCGCCCTTGTAGCGTTTCCAGTTATGGAACTCGAGGCCGATTTTCTGGAGCGCGAGGCGCGAGCCGTTTGGCTCGAAGCTGATCCAGGCAGCGGGTTCGAGCGGAATCATTTCGGGCAGGCCGCCCTCGGGGGAGATTTTATAGATGCGGAAGTCATTGTGCGGAGTATCGCGGCGGCTGCGGAAGAGAATCTTGCCGTCGGGGGTCCAGCCCAGGGCCTGGTCTGGGGCGGGATGATAGGTCAGCCGTTTCGGTTCGCCGCCGGTGGCGGTCATGACATACACATCGTCATTGCCTTCGTATTGGGCGGTAAAGGCGATGAGCTTGCCGTCGGGGGAGAGCTTCGGAAAGGCCTCCTCGCCCTCGTAGGCGGTGAGCCGGAGGGCCACGCCGCCACTGACTGGGACCTTCCACAGATCGCCTTCGGCGGCGAAGACAATGGCACCGCCGCCGATGGTCGGGTAACGGTAAAATCCGTCCGGCAGCGACTCGGCCCCCAGGCCGGATGGGACAGCACTCAGAAGACTAAAGACCAAAGAAGCGAATAACGGATGATGTCGCATGCGTAGGGTGATACAGGAATGGAGACTGATTGCAAGCCGGTTCAGGCCGATTGGCAATTCTCCCGGCCAGCAGCCAAGCAGGATCGAGTAGTGCAGCGCAACCCACGGGTGATCGCACCCGGGCTATTTCACTTTAGCTTGCTTTCTGCGCCCAAAACCCATGCGGATTTGTGCGCATCAAACCCAATCTTTGGGTAATATGCTTCTGCCGCAGGAGCCGCTAAGAGAATGATTTTCGCTTTGTTGCCCAGCCTCGATCGAGTGAGACGGATCAATTCCCTGCCAATTCCGGCCTTTTGATACTCCTCATCCACGGCGAGGTCTGAGAGATAACAACAATACTCGAAATCAGTGACCGAACGTGCCACACCCACAAGCTTATTCCCGTCCCAAGCGGTGCAGAGCAGGTTTGCGTGCTGGAGCATTGCCCGGATGCAGTTAGGGTCATCAACTGGGCGTCTTTCTGCCAGGGTCGAACGTCTTAGGAGATCAACGAATTCGTCGTCACTGATTTGACGGGAATGTTCGTAGTGGATCTTCATCTCTTGAGTGGTGGTCAAGGAGTTTGGCTGCGGCGCACCCAGCTCGCCCGATGGAACCGAGCGAGTTCGTTACCAGATCTTTGCCCTCAGCTCCAGCGGGCGCCACATCGGCGCGCCCGGCTTGATCCCGAAGGCCTCGTAGAACTCCGGCACATTGACGTGGGCGCCAATCGCGCGGTACTGGCCCGGGCTGTGCGGGTCCACCGTGAGCAACCGCCGCGCCTCGGCTTCTTTGCAGTTGGTGCGCCAGACCTGCGACATCGAGAGGAAGAACCGCTGCTCGGGGGTAAACCCGTCAATCTGCTTCCGCTGCGCCGGGGCCTTGGCCAGCGCCCGTTCGAGGGCTTCGTAGGCGACGCTATCCCCTCCCAGGTCGGCGATATTCTCGCCCAGGGTCAATTGGCCATTGACGTGCATACCGGGCAGAGGCTCGTAGGCGTTGTACTGATCAACCACCTTTTGCGCCCGCGCCTCGAAGGCCTTGGCATCGGCCTCGGTCCACCAGTCGTTCAAGTTGCCTTCGGCGTCGTATTTGCGTCCCTGGTCGTCGTAGCCGTGAGTGATCTCGTGGCCGATCACCACGCCGATGCCGCCATAGTTCACCGCGTCATCCATCTCGGTATCGAAGAAGGGCGGCTGGAGGATGCCGGCGGGGAAGACGATCTCGTTGAACGGCGGACTGAAGTAAGCGTTGACCGTGGGCGGCGTCATCCGCCACTCGGTCCGGTCCACCGGTCGGCCGACGCGCCGGAGCTGGCGCCGGGTCTCGAACAGGCTCGCCCGTTGCACATTGCCCAGGTAATCGTCAGGCCGAACCTGGACGCTCGAATAGTCGCGGAACTTGTCGGGATAACCGATCTTCTGGGTGAACCGGGCGAACTTGGCCAGGGCCTTGGTTTTGGTAGTGTCGGTCATCCAATCGAGCTTCTGCAGCCGGTCGTGGAAGACGGCTTTGATATTCGCCACCAGGTCAAGCATGCGGGCGCGGGCGGCGGGCGGGAAATGCCGCTCCACGAAAAGCTGTCCCAGGGCCTCGCCGATTTCGGCATCAATGACCCGGGCGGCGCGTTGCCAGCGGGGCTCCTGCATTTGCTGGTCCCGGAGCACGCGCCCGTAGAACTCGAACGCTTCATTCTCGGCGGCGGCATGAAGATAGGGCGCGGTGGCGCGCAACAGGTGCCAGCGCAGGTAGGTTTTCCAGTCCTCAAACGGTCGTTCCTGGACCATCGCGTACAGGGCCTGAAAGAACTCCGGCTGCCGGATGATCAGCTCCGGCAGCGGCTCCAATCCTGCCGCCGCCAGGTAAGTCTTGAGCGGCGCGTCCGGGTAAGCCTGCATGATGTCATCCACCGTAAACTTGTGATAATTGGCAATCGGGTCGCGCAACTCGACGCGGGACTTGCTCACTTTGGCCAGAGCTGTTTCCAGCTCCAGGACCGTAGCCGCGTGGGCCGTCGCCGCCGGCGGCTGCTCGCCTAGCAGGACGAACATTTTGGCAATATGGGCGGCATAGGCCTCGCGCTGCTTCGCAAAGCGGTCGCTTAGATAGTAGTCGCGGTCGGGCAACCCGAGGCCGCCTTGGCTGAGATAGAACGCGTACACATCGCTATTCTTCGCGTCGGGTGAAGCCGCACGCCCGAACCCGGCATCTATGCCGCGAGCATGAAAATCCGCCAGCAGCCGGACCAGGTCCCCGGCGTTCTTCAGGCCTTGGATTCGCTGCAGGTCCGGCTCAAGCGGTTTGAACCCGAGTTGCTCCAGCTTGTTGGTGTCCAGCGCTGACCGGAAGAAATCAGCCACTTTTTGGGCCGGTGAATTGAACGGCACCTGAGCAGCGGTGGTATCGTCCAGGATCTGGTGAATGAGGAACCAGTTCCGCTCTTGCAACTCAATGAAGGCGCCCCAGCGCGACTTGTCGGCCGGGACCGGGTTGTTTTTGACCCAGTTGCCGTCCGCATAGCGGTAAAAGTCCACCGCCGGGGCGACCGACTTATCCATGTATTCGATCGAGAACCGCGGGATGCGTGGCGCTTTTGCGAGCGCGGCGGTGGCGGGAGATGCCGGTTCGCCCGAGCCCGGTTCGCCCGCGCGCAAGCTTTTCGCCCCTAGAGCCGTGATCGCCACCAGACCCAGCCAACAACTGCAAAGCCAAAATGATTGCTTCATGTGAGTTTCCTCGCTCCAGCCTGGAGTTTGTCCGTGGCTGTCTCGTCCAGGCTGAATGAGGGCTCGCAGCATCAATGGGAACGGCTGTGGGGTCAAGCCCGCGTTGTCGGCGGGGTCGGAGTAGGGTAAGCCTCCGGCTTGCCACGGTGCCGGTGACCCTCCGAGTCAAGGACGTGAGCGACAGGTACACGGCTCAAAGCAACAAGCCGGAGGCTTGTTGGGACAATGCAAGCCGGAGGCTTACGCTACTACTCGGGGACAGGATAAGATACTGTGATCGGCTCTGGCCAGGCGGGGGCTGACTTATACGGTGGAGGCGAGGGTGGCCGGAGTGATTATGGTTGCGCGGAGTGCGTGACATCGGACAATGGCGGGCATGAACCCACGCAAGGTAATTCTGGTCTTATCCGCATCCGTGGTCGCTTGGCTGGCGGGGTGCAGCAGCCCTTCGCAAGAACCCATCGCCTGCCTGTCGTCGCCGGCTCTGGTCGGCGGGCTCGCCAGTCTGCCCCTGCTTAATGAGGCGCGGACGCGCTCGATCTCGGCCGAGAATCTCAGCGGCGCCAAAGGGCAGGGGGGCATGGCCATTCCCAACCCGCGGGAAGCAAAGCCCGCGGCCAGCGCAAGGGCGGCCGATGACCTCGGGCAAGGTTGGAAGGTGAAGCCGTTCCTGCGCGTGAACGCGGGGGAGACGGTTACGCTGATGGACGTGGACGGGCCCGGCGTGATCCAGCATATCTGGATGGTGGAAGGGCTGGGCCGGGCGCATGTGCTGCGGTTCTACTGGGATGGCGAAACCACCCCGTCGGTCGAGGTCCCGGCGCCGGATTTCTTCGCGGTGGGGCACGAGAGGTTTGCCCGGGTGAATTCACAGGTGGTCATTGTGAATCCGGCCAATGCGATGAATTGCTATTGGCCCATGCCGTTCCGGCGCCATGCGCGGGTGACGTTTACCAATGAAGCGGGCAAAGACCTCGACCTGCTGGCTTTCCAGATCACGTACGCGCTGACGCCAGTGCCCAAGCAGGCCGGCTACTTCCATGCCCAATGGCGCCGGGCTGATACCGCCCAGCAGAATCCTTATGTCATCCTGGATGGCGTCAGAGGCAAAGGACGTTATGCCGGCACTTTCCTGGCTTGGACTCAACGCCGCAAAGGCTGGTTCGGGGAAGGGGAGATCAAGTTCTTCACGGACGGCGACGGCCGGTTCCCGACCATCTGCGGCACGGGCACGGAGGACTACTTCTGCGGCAGCTATGGGTTTGCGGAGCCGTTTACGACGGCTTTCAGCGGGACGACGCTTCCCAGCGATGCGGACCATGAGCCGCCGAATTATTGGAGCCTGTATCGGTGGCACGTGATGGATCCGATCTGCTTCGACCATGAGTTGAAGGTCACCATCCAGGCTTTGGGCTGGGGCGACGATGGGAAGTACAAGTTGCTGTCCGATGACATTGCATCGGTCGCCTACTGGTATCAGGCCGAACCCCACGCTCCGTTCCCAGCGCTGCCCGCACTGGCGCAGCGTGGACTGGCGAAGTGAGATCGGTTGACCCCGTGCGGAAATCCCCAACTGGCCCGCGGTGCTGAATCCAGTTGCATCGGGCGCATCCCGGCAGCGCCAACATGCTGTAGTAGGGTAAGCCTCCGGCTTGCCAAGTCCGCCGACCCTCTGGGTTGGCGAGCTAAGCGGGCGGCAGCCGGGCAGATGCGACAAGCCAGAGGCTTGTTGGGACGGCGCAAGCCGGAGGCTTACGCTACTAGTTGGTGGCGGTGTCGAGGCGGGCCGAGTTGCATCGAACCAGGCGATTTCCTGTAGCCCTCTTCCGCGCCTTATGGTACACGTTTAGCCGCCTATGAAAAAGCGTCTGCTGTTTACTCGCCGGGACTTCCTCAAGACCTCAATTGCCGCGCTCGGTACGATAAGCCTCGTGCCGCGCCATGTCCTCGGCGGAGCGGGCTATACCTCCCCCAATGAGACTCTTACGAAAGCGGTCATTGGCGTCGGTGGCATGGGGCAGGGCCATCTCAAATCCATCAATCCGACCTCCAAGCTGCTCGCCATTTGTGACGTGGACGATAAGCACCTCAAGAATGGCTTGGCCCAAGTCGAGCCGGATGTGAAGGGATACAGGGATTTCCGCGAAGTCCTCGAACGCAAGGACATTGACATCGTCCACATCCCCACACCTCCGCACTGGCATGCCTTGATCTCTATCGCTGCGGCCAAAGCGGGCAAGGACATCTGGTGTGAAAAGCCCATGAGCCGCACCATCGCGGAAGGACAGGCGGTGAAGGCGGCTGTCGCCAAGTACCATCGGATCTTCCGGCTTAATACCTGGTTCCGGTTCGAGGGCAGCTTTTACGGGATGGGCGTGCGGGTTTCGCAGATCAAGAAAGTCATCCAAAGCGGCCTGCTCGGCTGGCCGCTTAAAGTCACGGTTGGCGGAACCACCGGCTTTGACTGGAAACAGGATCAATGGTGCGGCCGCACCCACCTTGTCCCCCAACCGGTCCCACCCGAGCTCGATTACAATATGTGGCTGGGCCCCGCCCCCCTTAAGCCCTACCACCCCCATCGGGTGCACGCCACGTTCCGCGGCTATTGGGATTACGATGGCGGCGGTTTGGGCGACATGGGCCAGCATTACCTCGACCCCGTCCAGTACTTCCTCGGCAAAGACAACGAAAGCCCCGTCCAGATCGAAGCCGACACCGACCCACAAGACCCCGATGCCGTCCTGCCCTGGCGCCGCATCTCGCTGAAATACGCCGATGGCTGCGAGATCCTTCTCGACGGCGAAAATAAGGAAACGGGCGCCCCATATATCACGGGCCCGAAGGGCAAGCTCGCCAAGGACCTCGAGTCGGATATTCCCAACCTGGAGGATAAACTCCGCGCGCTCCCCGACCCCGAGCCCCAACTCACGGACTTCATCAAAGCCGTCAGGACCCGCCAGAAGTTCGCACTTAATGAGGTCAACGGCCATCGTTCCTGCACCCTGGTGAACCTCGCCAAGATCGCCGTCCAAGCCGGCCGTCCGCTCCGCTACGATTCTAAGAAGGAACGGTTCATCAACGACGAGAAGGCTAACTCGTTCGTCCGGCAGCCCATGCGGGCCCCGTGGAAGATCTGAGTCTGACCTTCGGGGAACGAAGCGTCGCCGCATCCGGCTCCGGTCATCCCGGGCTGCGCGAGAGAATCCAGTTTTTTATCGGGGGAACTGATGGTTGGCTTCCGCAGGCTCCAGAAAAGCGATGTCCGGGCTTCCACCCGCCCTGAATCTCGGTTATTAAGAATGGCATGAATAAATCACTCTCCTGGTTTGCCGCCGGCCTGAGCGGCTGCGCGCTCCTTTTGAACAGCCTTCCCGCGGCCGAGGTGCCGCCGCTCCGCGTGTTATTGATCAGCGGCGGGTGCTGCCACGACTACGCCCAACAGAAGGACATACTCAAGCGCGGCCTGGAACAACGGGCCAACCTGGTCGTGACCCAAATCTATACGGACGATCCGAGTACGAAGCCGCCGCTGACCATTCTGGGCAACGCGGATTATGCAAAGGGCTACGATGTCGTGATCCACGACGAATGCGCGGCGGACATCAATGATCCGGCGCTCATCAAGGCGATCCTGGTCCCACACCGGGCGGGGATACCCGGGGTCAATCTGCATTGTGCCATCCACTGCTATCGCATCGGCAATCCCGGCGAGCCGGCGACGCCGGGCAGCGAGCGGGCGATGTGGTTTGATTACCTGGGGTTGCAATCGAGCGGGCATGGCGCGCAGATGCCGATCGCGATCCACTTCACGGAAACGAACAATGCCATCGTACGGGGCATGAGCGACTGGACGACCGTGAATGAGGAGCTTTACAACAACGTGCGAATCCGCCCCGCCGTCAAGGCGCTGGCCCGGGGCACGCAGACCGTAAAGAACCAGGAGGGGGTGACGCGGGAGTCCGAATCGGTCGTGGTCTGGATCAACGACTACCAAGGCACCCGCGTATTTAGCACCACCATCGGCCACAACAATACCACGGTGGAGGACGCCCGGTATCTGGACCTGGTCACGCGCGGACTGCTTTGGGCGTGCGGCAAGCTCGATGACCAAGGCGGCATCTTGCCTGGTTACGAGCCCAAGAAATGAAGCGACCCGCACTGCGCCGGGCCCTGGCGCAGCCGGGTTCGGTGGCTAGGGCACGCTACCTGAAATCCTCGGAAAGGACGGCCCAGCGCTCATGGTCCTTCCAGCGACCGCAGATTTTCAAATAGCGGCGCGAGAAGCCCTCCCGGACAAAGCCGCACTTGCGCACCAAGGCAATGGAGGCATGGTTTCCCGGCTGAATGTTGGCTTCAAGCCGGTGGAGCTTGAGCTTCCGGAAGGCGTGGTAGAGCGCGAGCAGCATGCCCTCGTACATCAGCCCCGTTCCCATGTAAGGCGAGAAGCTGTAGTAACCGAGAAACGCGCTCTGGAAGACGCCACGGATCATGTTGTTCAGGTTGATGACCCCGACGATGTCGCCCGCCTCGCGGCGGATCACAAGAAAACCGCAATGCGAGTTCGATGAGATGCGCTCCAGGTAATTGCCAAATGCCTTGGGGGTGTCAGGCGGCGATACCCAAGGATGATGGAGGGATCGGCTGCGGCGCACCGCGGCGAGAAACGCGGGACAATCATCTCGGGTAGGTGATCTGAGCGTTACTCGCAGCTTCGACGGTTTTTGCATAGGCTCACGCTCGGCCTCACTGCCGCGGCGCCACCGGCCTTCGGAGCATCAAAAGACCCCGAAGAGACGGAGGGCGACAATCCCGCCGACGACAACGCAGACTATTGTCAGCGTGATTTTCCAGAATAGTTGTCCGCCCGATTCATCGCCGGATCGTTGTGGATTTGGATTCATATAGGTGCGTCGAGTTCAGCATGGCCCCGTTCGGTCCACACAGTTAGGCGGCTTCATGGCTGTTGCTCGCCCTCATCCAGAATCGGCACTTCTTGGCCAGTAATCAGAACTCGCGTTCACTTAACCGGACCTTCTTCACCGGGAGCGCCTCGGCCAATTCCCAGAATTGGTGCATGCGGTGAAAGCGCATCGAACCATCCGAACGCGGGGGCTCGCAGGAGCGTCGTGCCGCAGCGCGCTGGTTTGGGGCCTTCGTTTCGCTCTCTTTCATAACGCGGGGCACGATGGCCCAGATATTAGGCCGAAGCAACTGCGGAATGGCGAGGTTCCGTGGGAAGGAAGCCACGGGTCAAAGCGGATGAGCCGACGAACAACTGCGTGGGGCAACGAGCCGGGAACGAGGAGACCGGAGAGCTTGGCAACCCGGGCATGGCTGAACTGGGCAGGCAGATACGAGAATCGGTGGTCTGGTCCCGAAGCGTTGTAGCCGATTGGCCGAGCTCTGGGCTGCTATCATCGTGGCAGAGAAAGAGTGCTGCTTCGTCCGCAAGGACTCTCAGGAACCGCCGGACGCGGAGCCGCATGTCCGGTGGTGTAGGAGCCGGGAGGGGCGACCCCCCTGGCGACCGGATTCGGGCTGTCCACTATTCCGGGAGCATGCCGTCCTGGGGGATTGTGACACGTCCCTTCGGATACGGCTTCCCGAAGATCTGCGCCGACTGGTTGAGGACGACCTGATCGGATGGTGCGGCTACGCGCGGAACAGGGGAGCCTTCCTTTTCATCAATAAGCACAACCTGCCGATAAGGAAACCTCGTTCCGCGGATTTCCAACCCGTCCTTGGCTGCTACCACAATTACGGCTCCCTGCGCCATCTGCTTTCCCATCACCAGGTAGCTCCCACCCAAGTAACCGACAGGACCGTCCGCGAACTGCGTGCAGAGAATGAAGCTCTCTTCGCCATAGACAGGAACCCGGATGGCTTGGGCTCCAGACTGCTTCTGATGCGGAGTGGCCTCGGCTTTCTCTTTCGATCTTCCCGTTTGTGAATCGCCGCAACCGGCAACCAACACCATCCCCAGCACTGCGAGACAAACTACAATGCTCTTCATGCGACAGATCCTCTCTTCTTGGTTTCTTCTCGATCCCGAACGCTGGTGCTCAGGCACGGCGCGACAAGAGCGTTCGCTAGGGGACAGAAGCGTCATCGCGTCGTTGCCTGGAGCAGTCGGGTATGCGCCTGCCATGGGCGAGAACTGATGGGGTGAAAGTCCCCTATGTGCGAGCACGGTTGTTTGGCCCTTCATAACGAGGGGCACGATGGCCCAGATATTAGGCCGAAGCAACTGCGGAATCGGCCCCCGTTGGCAGGCAGGCACGACCATCGGTGGTCTGGTCCCGGAGCGCTGAAGCCGACAGGCCGAGCTTCCGGCAGCGAGCACCGTGGCGGAGAAAGGGTGCTGCTTCGTCCGCATGGACTGTCAGGAACCGCCGGACGCGGACCCGCATGTCCGGTGGCGTGGGAGTGGGGCGGAGCAATCCCCCTAGCGACCCCATTAGCCATTTTCCTCTGGCATTTCATCACGGAAGTGTCGGTAAATTGCCTTGTAGTTCGTCGCGTAGAAGCTGGTAAATCCGCAATCGCCGCACACTACTGCTACGATACGTGATTTGGTGACCCTCGGCAGAAACGCCTGCCCTTTAATTTGCCCGTCATATAGCACAGTCTGCTCCGTTGAACCGAGTAATTCTCGATCAACTGTCTTGACACCTTTCACCAAATTCTCCGAACCACACGCAAGGCACTCTGCGGGATACTTCGGTGAAGTGTCGCCTAGATCCGGACGCGTGCTTTCAGCACATTTCCAGCAAGAATTAAACTGGTCTTCAATTTCTTCACCGCATTGCTTACATCGCCACATGTTTTGCTCCTTTCGTGTTATGCGACTGACAGTATGTTTGGGAGAAAGTCATCGGCGCAATGACAAAGTCAGAGCACAGCTTTTGTTCCTATCAGACTGACACTTCCGACTCCAGCCCTGCTCATACAAAAACAAAGTCGTGCAGAATGCGCACTCCGCTGGATGGTCCCGCACCACCGGCGACCCAAGGCCAGAGCGCGTCCTTCCTGCCTGACGAGAAACGCCTATCACAGGCCCAGGGGTAACGAGGCGCGGGAGGGGCGTCAAGGCCAAACAGGCCAGAGCTGTGATCCAGGGCGTGTTTCGGCACCACTACTGGAGCGCGGACATTCCTGTCCGCTGCAAACCGCGAAAGGCAACCCGCTCTGGCCAATTCCCAAGCCATTTCACCCATCGGACGTTGCTGCGGACAGGAATGTCCGCGCTCCAACTTGCTGGCGATGCCGATTTGCGCCCCGACCGGAACCCAGCCCTCGCCGTCGGTACGCTTGTCGGACTGGCGTTTCATCGTCTGCCAATCTAACGCCTCACTGTGGCATGACGGCCTCGCTGACGACAGGCGATGGACGGCCATAACGGGAGAAGCGCTTCGCATTGGCCGAGATGTTCGTACTGCCTGTGAGGCGCCGGGTCTTCAACATCTCGGGTTCTCGGAAGGCTGCCGCGAGAGCGCCCTCGGCACCGGTCAACATCTTTGCGACGTTAGCTCGTACCCTCCAGACAGTATTCGTCGGCGGAGGGATACGCTGCCACAGCATGCGGCCGAGTTGTGTCGCATGAGGAGGAAGCAAGATCCCAGGCATCTGGTTGTTCGTAAACCAAAGCGCGTTGGGAGGGGGAACCCGATAGTAGTTGGTCCAACCTTGGTTGGCTTGGATCTCGATGGCCTCGACCATGATGGTCAAGCTATAGTCGGTACGGTTGCTCGCCCAGAAGGTCGGCTCTTCAGCCCACACCTTATCGGCACTTGCGGCGCCGACGTAACGCAACACGACCGGTGCCACGGGCACGCCCAGAATTGACCCAGGTTGAATAACGAGGACGCCGACGCCAAACGCCAGAGCTATAGCGGCCAACTGGAGTAACCGTTTCCCGAGCATGACATCAAGGTTCTAAGACCCGCGCTCACTCACGCCGGGCCGGTGGCGTCCACAGTGGAGCCGAGACGCTACCGGCGCGTCCGCTGGAGCAAAAGCCAGGCTGTGGTTTCAGTCTCAACGGGCTTCTCAGTGAAAAGCTCCAGGTGGCCACACGCGGAGCACTCCAAGCCGTACTGCTCGTGGAGCAATCCTTGCGCAGCCCATTTCTCCAAGTCGTACGGCATGAACCCTTCGGTGCCGCAGTGCGAGCAAGCTATGGTCTTGCCACCGGCTTGAAAGCTCCGCGGTCCGGGACCTGCCAGTGCCGCTGCCACTCCATGTTGGATTGCCTTGATTGTTTTGCTCATAAAGGATCGTTCAACAGTATGTTTGGGACATTGGTGCAAAGACCAAGCCAAGAAACGCTCTTTCCTTATGACGACGCGGGCGCCTGTCTCTCCGATCCTGTTGGCGCAATGACAGAGTCGTCCAGAACGACCACTCCGCTGCATGGACACTCACCGCCGGCCACCCAAGGCCGGGGCGCGTCGTTCCTGCCTGACGAGAAACGTCCATCACCGGCCGAAGGATGACGAGGCGTGACAGAGGCGTCAAGGCCAAACAAGCCACGGTGGTGGTCCGGAGTGTGGTCCGGACCTAAAGGGAAGTGCCGGGGAGGGTGTCCTGGAGCGCGGCCAGGGCTGCCGCTCGCTACATAGATCTTTCGGCACCGCAGGTGAGCCAAGCTGCGTTAGGAGCGAGATGTTTCCGGCAGCCACGCCCGAGACACACCGCCCACTTCCGAAGCGGCCACTTATCATGGAAGAACTTGCTTGCGGAGAGCCGCCCTTCGACCATCCTCGACGATATGCGCGGTTCGAGTTTCAAAGAGCGAGCCCACGAACAAGATGAACTCCCGGGCACTGTGGCCCCCCCTATCGTTTCGTCCCCGCTCGGCACGACCTGGATTCCGCCAGTTGGAGATCCTCCATGATGCGCCCTGGGAAAATCGTGCTCCTCGCCATAGCCGGTCTGCTCTTTCTAGCGGCGCTGGGAGGTATCATCTCGCGCAAGCACAGCCCCCAGGCTGACCTCGAGCGAACCCGCCTCGCCCTCCGTCAGCAAGGATTCAAGCTCGAACTTACGGAATTCAACTTCGCGGTTTCGGTGCAAGACAGCGCCCTCGCCTTCGCGTTGGACGGGTTCGGGAAGGCTTGTTATCTGCCCCTGGCAGAAACGATCGATTTTCTGCCACCGGTAGGCACCAACGCCGCCCTGGTGATGTGGGACCAACCCACGCTGGTCGCGGAATCATGCACGGACTTGTGGGCCGAGCTGCGGGCGCAGCTCGACCAACCGATGCTGGAGCACGCCTGCGTGGCGGCGCTCGTTGGCCCTTACCGGTCACGAGTCGCAAGCTCGCAGGGCGGAATCGAACAGGTCGGAGGCAACGCTTGCAGGCTCCCTTGTCCGCTAGCCGCGCGAACGTTGCTGGCTCTGCACGAACACGACCAGCCCAGGGTCTGGACCAACCTTCTTGCCCTCACCAAGCTGGTCGCTGGCTGGCACCCCCTGCCCTTTGAACAAGACGTTTTGTATTGGCACAATGTGAACCTCGTCCGCGCCTTCGGAGTTACCTGGCAGGCAATCCAGGCGCGAGCCTTGACCGAAGCGCAGCTCGCCACGCTGCAGCGCGAATGGGAATCGGCAGATTTCCGCAGCGGCCTCCCGGAAGTGGCAGCCCTTGCCCGCGCGGAGATTGAGTCGGAGTACCGCTGGCAAGCGATGCGGGTCCTTCCGTTCCGGTTCAGCCACATGCATTCTCCTCGGTATGCCTGGTGGTGGTTGACTGAGGCTTGGCATCGAAGAGGCATGTTGCAGGACGAAGAGGCCCTACTCCATTTGTTCCGCCGTTGCGAGGAGGATTACCGTCGAGTTCAAGCGTGCTCGACTTGGCGTGAGATCAGGACAATGCCAGGGCTGCGGACGCCGCATCCGGGAATCGCCAATCTGCGGCCGTCAGCAACGAATCTGGTGCCGTCAACAACCAACCCGATGAATATGCGCTCTATCGCACTGTCATCCGTTTATGCGCGCTACCGCTTCGCCTTCGAACCACTCATGCCGGGGTCGCTCTGGCGCATGGCCGATTCCGAGAGCATGCGCCGGTTGCTGGTCGCCGCGCTCGCCCTGGAGCGCTACCGCTTGCGCCACGAATGCTACCCGGAGTCGCTGGACGCGCTGACGCCCGAGTTACTTCCTAGCCGGCCGCTCGATTTCATGGACGGCGCGCCGTTGCGCTACCGGAACATGCAGGACGGCCGGTTCGTTCTCTATTCTACCGGGCTGGATTGTATAGACGACGGTGGGAACGCCCGAAGGCCTGGTCTGCTCTGGGCCAACTCCGGTCACGACCACACTGATTTGGTCTGGCCCTGTCCCGCGTCGCCGACGGAACTTGCCGCGGAAGCCGCCAGCCGCCGCCAATTGCCCCAGGCCGATACAGCGGGACGCACTTTTGTGCCGGCTCGATAATGGCTCATAAACCTTACTCACCATGAGCGCCATGTCTATGGCCACACGTGCCGCAAGGTCCGCCAAGCTCCGTAGGAGCGGCATGAGCGGAACTGGCGACGGCATCCGTGCCGACCCAAACACATGCCGCTCCTACGGAGCTTGGCTTCACGCTTTGGTGACCTGAATCCACGGTCAAACAGAAGTGGCCATCGGCGGCTGGGCATCTTTCCGGCGGAGGTGTACAAAGCTACCCGCAGTCATCGCGGATATTGGTGGAGGGCCGGCACCAGCATTGTGCAGTGCGCGCTGGACAACCGCTGGCTGACGGAACGGGGAGTGCCTAGCTTAAGGCAACAGTGGATCGAGATGCATTACGGCCAGCAGAACGAGAAGGTCAACCCTGCTGCCGTTAATCTAACCGGAACCGCCTAGTGCGGACCCGCTTGCTAGGTGGTGTGGGAGGCGGGAGGTCAATCCTCCCGCCGACCCGATTGGCCCCAGGTCAATTTCATCGAAATGCCCCATATATCGCGTCGCAGTCGCAGCGCCAAAAGCATTCTGGATGGGAAAACCCACTTGCGGTCAGCTTCGCGAAATGCCACTCCAGCGGCAAGCCTTCCTCAATGCCGCCAGCCCAACCGCCAAGCACCCGCTCGGTGACACGACGTTGACCGGAAAGGCCGAGAGCCTGCGCATACGCCTCCCAAAAAGCGTCCCAATCCTCGCCATCCTGCTTTGCCTCCACACGCCGCATTTCCTCCCGGTTCTGCTCCCACATCCTCTGAACTTCTGGTTGCCGACTGGCCACGTGATCGGCATTGAGAAAGAGACCGCCGGAGCGCATCAGACTCGCGAGGCGCGGATAAAGGCTCGCCAACTCAAGCTCAGTAAGCCAATGCAGTGCCGTCGCTGAAATCTGGGCATCCATTGGGCCTGGCAGGGACGCAACCCAACCCTCTGTGCGCAGGTCCCCAAGGATAAGCTGGGCGCGCGCTCCATACGGACGCAACCGCTCACGCGCCAGCGGCAAGAGCACCGGATCAAAATCCATCCCGTAAACCACCGCGTCGGGAAAAGCATCCAAGAACGGCTGCATCAAGCTTCCCGTGCCGCAGCCCAAATCCAAAATGCGTCTCACTGGGCTCACCGCTGCACGGACCAAGTGGACGAGCAACCCGATACGCTCCGCACGCCGGACAAGGTATCGCTCTTGCATTCTATCCCACCGCTCAACCCAGTGCTGCCATGGGATGCCGTCCGGGAGATGCAATGGATTGCTCGTGGTCATGTGGTCAGGAGGCGGGGCGGCCAACGCCGGAACTGAGCGATGCGGGCGGCCCAGCGCCTTCGAATTGGCAACCGACGTGGGCCGCCCGCATTCGCTCTAGTGATTTTGTTCGGCCCTATTTCCATTCCTGGACACAGCGAACCTGGCCCGACTCCACCCGGAACTCTAGAAGCAGTCCATAGCGATACCTTAATTCCGTATCAAGGTAGCGGTCAATTTTCTCCTGGTCCCTTCTTATCTTCTCAACCGTGGCCGGATGTTTACGGGCCTCGATGACAAGGCAGTGTGGTGGGTCTTCGGGGTCTTCTGGCATCCCTCTTCGATGCACAATGATGTCAGGATAAACGGGACTGTCTTCGATCCAGTCGTTTCCGTCTAAAAGGGGGAGCGTCTTCACTCCTGGGCCGAGCTTGTTGTACTCGCAGTCGACATGCCAACTCCGGAAAACCTGCTGCAAATACTCAGCCAGTTTGTGAGTGATAGAGCGCTCGCTGACGCCCTCTAAAATGAGGTAGGCGTCATTCAACAGAAGCGACTCAAGCGCGTTTGCTACTCTCCGCTCGACCAGATTTCGAGAGGGCATTTTCATAGCTTTGCCCAACGACAGAGGTGAGCGACCGCCGCCGACGGGAACGGTGGAGCGTGAACGACGCGTCCAAGCTGCAACCCGACTTTGAGCGGAGAAGCGGGGCGGCGGTTCGTCTCCACCGTCTTGTTAGGCTTCGTGTCTCTCATACCTAAAGAATTCTGATGGCCTCAATCCGCAACCAAGTCCTGGCAATGAACGCCCAGTGGTTGTCATCGCTGGTGCCTTTCGGGGACTGACGGGCGATCCAAAGGCGAAATTCTCTTGAATGCTCCATCCCCTCTCATGTTGTAATCGATTAGATATGTCGTCTGACCGTCCTTGCTCGTGCGAAAAGACAATCGCTGGTCACCGTTCACCGACTGAAACAACAGCGGCGCGACCTGGATTAATCGCATCGGACTATCCTTGGTTTGCCAGTACTCCACTTCAATGCCTTTGATGTCCTCCACGTATCTGACGAAGACATATTCTTGTGGTGGTATTTTGACGCCCCGAGAAAGGTCGCGGTTTAACACATAGGTCCCAGCGAGCGATTTGATGTTTGCCGGTTCCGTAACAGCCGTGACTGGAGGTTTTGCGGCACTGTCGGTTCTTGCTTCGTCCTGTGAAAGAGCGTCCAAGAGGTCAACCAACTGAAACACGCGCCCGCCGGGTCGGTTTTGGCTGACGAAAACACCAATTCCGCGATCCAGTGATATGCCCAGGATGCTCTGCATGTCGAAAGCGCCACCGAAGTGAAAGAGGTAGGGCGTGTTCCCCTTGGAATGCGTCTCGTAAACAAACCCACAAGTCCATTGAACCCCCAGGCGTGGATCGTCAGAGTGCTGGGGTTCGTGCATGAGTTTCACAGTTTTGGCTGTGAGGAAGCCCTTGCAGCCGGAGAGATGAGCGATCATCAAACGCGCCATATCACTGCCGGTCGTAATGACTCCAGACGCTGGATAGTTGTTCGAGTAAAGGAAGGGGGTTGCCTTGTAACCCGAGGCTTCATGCGAATACGCGGTGGCCAAATGGGCTCGCTGCTCCTCGGACAGAGTGTAACTGGTATGTCTCATCCCGAGTGGGCGGATGACTTTCGTTAATACATATTCCTGAAACTCGGTTTTCGACACGACCTCTACCACATAACCGGCCAGCGTTATGCCAATGTCGGTGTATAGAACCGTCTCGCCTGGATCTTGCCAGCGAAGCGGCAGACATTGCTTCAGGTAGGGACCCAACGGCAACAGCTTGCCCGGATCCTTCGTCATCGCCAGGTCTGGAGTGGATAGATCCCGGATGCCGGCAGTATGCGTCAGCAAAGCCCTCAACGTGATCGGGCCTTCCGCGGTTGTGTCCAGTTCCAAACCAGCCGCCCGGAGCCGGGGCCTCACGTCTTCGTCGATACCAATGAGGCCTTCATCAACCAACCGCATCACAGCCATCGCGTTGAAGACCTTTGAAACCGACGCGATGCGGAAAAGTGTTTTCTCGGGATCGACCGGGCGGCGGTCCTCGAGGTCCGCAAAACCGTACCCCTTGTTAACCAGAACTCGATCGCCCCTAACGACCGTGACTACCGCGCCCGGCACGCGGAACTCCCCCATGCGATTGGTGACAATCCGGTCAACAAATTCCGCCAAAGACGGACCATCTCGGAGCACGTCCTTGGTTCCTTGGAGTTCGCTTGCCGCTCCGGCTTGTGTGACAGCGGCCAAGATCATGGGGCCTGTGACAAGGCCCGCGATCAGACCGTAGATGGTAGGAACGAGGTTCATTCAAATTAAAGACACCGACTCGTGTTGAACTTGTATATCCATTGGCCGAACGATCAAGATCACCGATGAGCGGCATCCAGGACCACTCGAATCGCCAACAGATGTGCGTGCCGCTCATTCGGTGCATCGCCTTGTTAGCGCCCATAGACTCAGCGTTGCACGGCGCGGTAAACGATGAAGCCCACCCAGAGAGCCACCACCGCCAGAATGGTAACCGTCGCCCTCGGCGATACTGTCTCAGACTTATCACCGTAGGTCCTCTCTCGGTGTGCGGCGTAAAGAGTGGCACCGATAATGAAGAGCGCGCTGAGCATTGCCAAGAGGATGAAGGCACCGGAGCCGGTCTTGCGGCCAAGCCACATAAACAACCCCATGAGGGCTCCGGCAATCCAGACGAAATTAAGCATGGCTTTCGTGCTCATATGCGAAGGCGCTAACGATAGAGGTCAGGCACAGACGCCGGACCCGAAGAAAGGAATGAAACCGTGACGACCGAACCACTCAAAACGCACGAAAACACCAAGCGCGGCGGCTGTTGCCTGCACCGATTGGTTGGGCCATTCCTCTTACTTTTTCTTCTGTATGGAATCCAAAACACTTTGGCTGTAAGCGCGGTACTCGGCTATCCTGCGGGCCATCTCCTCAGCACTGAGGCCGGGAGTGGAAACAACCTCCATGAGTTTGACGCCATCAACAATACACGCCTCGAAAGGTGGAGTCGTGACAATCTTCTTGGTCGCGTCGGCTTCCTGCTGTGCTGCTCTGACGCAATTCTCGTGTCTGGCAAGTCCCATCTTCAAGCCAAGTTCTCGGATGTGGCTTCGATCCTCTTGGCGGCGAGTGAGCCACTGGCTGAACAAAACAAGTCCCCCTCCGATGAGGGAACCGATGAATCCGTAAAGAGCTGGGTCAATTTTTGTCATGGTATGATTGGCATTGTGGTTGGATGGTCTATTATGACTTTGGTTTACCTGCGCTGGCCGAATTTATGGCCCAACAGTATGTTTGGGACAAAGTCATCGGTGCAAAGACAAAGTCAGAGCACGGCTTATGTTCCTATCAGACTGACACTTCCGACTCCAGCCCTGCTCGTACAAAAACAAAGTCGTGCAGAATGCCCACTCCGCTGCATGGTGCCGCACCCCCGGCCACCCAATGCCGGAGCTCGTCCTTCCTGCATGAGGAGAAACGCGCATCACCATCCCAAGGGTAACGAGGCGTGGGAGAGGCGTCAAGGCCAAACAGGCCAGAGTGGTGGTCCGGGGTGTGGTCCGGCCCTATGCACGCTCACGCAAGGGAAGAGGGGCATTTCGGTCATGCGAAGCGTATGGAGTGCGTCCAGCATGCTGGCGCCATCGTTAAACGTGGCCCCGCCGAAAGCGGGAGCGAGCTCCACGCACTCCAAACGCTTCGCGCCGAGGAACGTCCGGGCCGTTCAACAAGGCGTCACCGGACCTACGTGCCAGAGTACTAAGCCGTATCCATTCAGTTGGAAATGGGGAGCACGCCCGCCCCGGGCGTTGCTATCCGGCGCCCTCGCCGGATAGCTCCCTCGCGTGCAGAATTACCGAACGGTGAGTGCGTTCAGGCGGCTGAAAAGGTGGCCGGCGAAGGCGCCAGCCACCGCGCCCGGGGGCGGGCGCGCTCCCCTCTCGCAGTATAGATACGGCTAAGGGGAAGTGCCGGGAAGTGCGGTTAGAGTGCGGCGAGGGGCAGGCGGCCTTCAGGAGGCGCAGCGGGCGGCGAGGCTGGTGACTCCGAGGACATACTTTGAGCAGCGGGCGAGGCGGAAGGGGAGGGCGTTCGTCACGGGGGCAGCATATTCTGCCTGGGGGAGGCCGTACTTTAGCTCGACCACGACCGTGGTGGAAGGCGGGCTGAAGGAAACTCCTGTGCCCTGGGCTTGGCGCGCCGGGGCGAATTGGAGGCCTGAGTCCACGGTCAAGCGGAAACGACCATTGGCGCTTTGAAAGTAGTGGCGCTGGTAACGGTTCAGGAGGGCTGGTTGCAGGTGGCGCAAGGCGGAACGCGCGAGGGGCGGCAGGTTCGCGCTATCTAGCGCGGCTTCCAGGTCGGGCCGCGACACGTGGCCGTTCATCGTAAGGGGAGGCAGTCTGTGTGACGCCTTCCCGCTCACGAGGCCGCACTTGAGCTTCTGTTCGAGGGCCGGGGTGGCGATGCAGCCGGACCAGGGGCCATACCAGCGGAGACGGGTCTTGGTGCGGTGGGCGATGCCGTTGACGTGGTCGTGGTAATTGCGGAACTCGGGCGAATCCAGGTAGAGGTTGTTGACGGTCCTGGCGGGATAGGTTTCGCGAAAGGCCGCGGGGTGCCGCCGCACGAGCGCGAGGACTTCGGACAAGGCGAGCCCGTCGGCGACGAACTTCCGCTCGTAGCGCGGATTCGATGGCAGCGTGGTCATGCGCAAGGGCCCTCGTCAGGTCAAACGCCGAGGCCGCGGTCGTCCAGGCAACTGATTCTCACCTGCGGGCTCAGCTCACGGAGCCGCTGGTTGAACTGCTCGAGGTGGCCGACTTGCTTGAAGTCCACGACGAAGGCGGCCTCGATCTGGTCGGGGGTTTGGTCGAAACGTTTCAGAGTGGCGCTGGTGCCGGCGGCGGCGAGGGCGGCCAGGATCTGGCTGGCGCCCAGGTTCGCGGCGGCGGGGCTGGTGACGGTCAGGTAGAGGTTCGGGGGGCCGGGCCGGCGGTAGAGGAGGCTGCGGATCGCGATCAAGCCGACAATGAGGACCAGGGCGACGACAGTGATCAGGGTGGCGCCGGCGCCGAGGCCGAGGCCGGCGCTGATGGCGAGGAAGAGAAAGGCAAGTTCTTCGGGTTCCTTGATCGCGGCGCGAAACCGTACGATGGAGAGCGCGCCGACAAGCCCCAGCGACAGCGCCACGGACGAACGGACGATGCTGATGATCAAGGCGGTGGTCACGGTGAGCACGATGAAGTTCCGGGCAAAGAGCTTTCGGTTGGAGAGCGACTGCCCGAAGTGAACGTAAGCCTGGCCGAGCAGGATGCCGAGCACGGCGGCGATGATTAGTCTCAAGATCAGGCTGGGCAGCGAAGCCAGGTCGGTTGGGTTCCAGAACAGGTCATGTAGTGTTTGTTCGATTTGCATAGATTAATAAGGTGGTAATGAGGTTTCAGAAATCGTCAGGGCCATCCGGAGGGCCGAAGTCGTCCGGCGGGGGACCGAAGCCGAATCCTGGGGGCGGGCCGCCGCGGAAAGGGGAGAGGTCCTTGTTGATGCCAGCGCGAAGCTGGTCTTCGGTCAGGACGCCGGTGTGGTCCGTGTTCCAGGCATCAAACCACTTGAGGAAGCCCTGGGTGAATTCAGCCTGGGTGACCACGCCGTCTTTGTCCGCGTCGAGCGCGGTGGTGAAGGCCTGCGCCAGGAACATCCCCGGCCCAAAACCGCCTGGGCCTCCTCGGCCTGGCGGCCCGCCCGGCCCGCCCGGACCTCCCGGCGGACCGCCGGGGCCCGAGCGGGAAAGCGTGGCGCCTTCGGACTTCCCGGCCAATTGGTCGTTCACGGACTGGGCGCGGACGGCGACGAAGGTCTTGATTGGTTTCATGGTTTGGCCGAAGCCCCCACCGCGACCACCAAACGGAGGCCCGCCCCCGCCGCGACCACCAAACGGCGGACCGCCCCCGCCCGGGCCGCCTGGGCCACCCGGGCCGAATCCCGCAATCGGCTTGCCCGCAACTATATCATCAAAACGTGCGAGCAACTGAGCCGATTCTGCCTGCACGGCGGGCCGGAGCACGGGAGCCAGTTCATCCACTTGCCGCTGGATGCGCTCCGCCTGAAAGATTGTCTCGCTGAATTCCTTCATCCGCGCCAGGTAAAGGCGCTGGAACTTCTCGACCTTGAACACGCGCTCGAGGAAGAGGATTTGCCCGCTCCAGGGCTTGAGGATGCTCAGGCGCTCCAACTCATCCGGGCTACCGGCCATGGGGAACTGGCCAAAGGAGTGGTCGAAGTCCCAGGGAAGGAATTGGAACTGCTGTGTCTTGGGGTGCAGATAGACGTAGAAGTTCTGGCCCATGCTGAGGATGCTGTCCATGTTGCTGAGCCAGACGGTCACTGCCATGAAGCGGGCGAACTCGTCCAGGTCGAGGAACTCCTCGAGCCGCGCGGCGAACTCGGCGTCGCTGGCGTGCGACACCAGTTTGCTGAACTCGATCACACGCTTGGCCTCGTGGTCGAACACGGGAGTATGCGCAGCGTAGGATGGCGCGTAGGCAGACCAGTTGTCCCCCATGTCTTCGAATACCTGGCGGGTCACCGGTTTGAAGAGCGTCCCGCGCTTGGTGCCGAAGTGCGACCGGGTGTAATTGTTGTCCACGTTCTCGACGATGGAATACAGGCCAACGTATTGGTTGGTGTATTTGCCGGGCACCGTGAGATAGACTTGGGCGTAGGCGGTCCGCCCGGCGGGCACGCCGGCGTCGTGGAACAGGCGATAGGAAAGGGGTTCGTTCATACCGCTGGGGTCGTTGACGTTGTTGTGCAGGTTGAACGTGGTCACGCCGCCGAGGCGCCGCCCCTTGAATCCGCGATTCAAGACAACCTTGAGGGGGCGTTTGAGTTGGTTGCGCGAAGTCATGTAGGTGTTGTTGCCCTTGTAGCGGACTGACACGTCCTGGAAGCGCCAGCCTTCGAAGTCCAGGTCGGCATGCACCACAGGGTATTGGATGCCCATCGCTGCTGCCATGCCATTGCGCCGGCCGTTGGCTCCCTGCAAGGGGGGGCCGCCCGGGCCGCCGCCGGGGCCGCCTGGCCCGATGCCACCGGGCGAACCTAGCACAGCATCGAGACCGGCGCGTATCTTGCCGGCGTCCAGATTGCCCGTCTTGTTGGTGTCCCAGGCGGCGAACCATTTCTGCCCGAGAGCGGAGAACTCCTCGCGAGAGAGCTTGCCGTCGTGGTTTGCGTCGCCTTGGTTTAAAAGCACGGGGGCGATGAACATGCCGGGGCCGAAACCACCCGGACCGCCCGGGCCACCAGGACCTCCCGGGCCTCCTGGACCGCCTGGGCCGCCAGGGCCGCCGGTGCCGCCTTTGGGTTCCATGGCCTGCCACTGGTCGGGGGCGAACGTCAGGTGGATCTTCCACACGTTCGTCAGGTTGAAGAGTCCGTCGCCCTCCAAGCGCGCGGCGGAGACTGCGCCGGGAAAGGTCCTCTGCATCGCCAGGGCCAAGGTGAGCAAAGCCAGCAACAGCACACCACTGAGCGTGGCGGCCAGGACGCGAACCCGGACATGAGGCCGGGCATTGGACGGATGTGGTGAAACGCTGAAGGACATTGCGGGCCGGCTTAACTCATGGGTGAACCAGCGGGAAGAACACGTTGCGGTTGGTGGGGACGTTCATCTTGTTGTTAGTGTTGTTGGTTAACTGTGGTGTTCATTGGCGTTGCCAGCCGCTGAGGCAGCTTGGGCCTGAGTTGGGAGGAGGCGGCGCCGTTGTTGGCCGAGCTTGCCGTTGCGGGCAAATCCATGCAATACGAAATTTTCATGCCGGCAGTTTATGCGGGGGAACCTTAAGTTGCCGTGAAGAGAGGGAATTTGTGAAGAAACGCGAGGCTGACACACCTTGGGAGGGGGGTCTGCCGAGCTACGGCGACAGGCTGGGAGACCAAGTGGCCGGCCTGGGTGCCAGGAAAGGCCAGTGGACCGACGCAAGGGGGTAGCGCGAGCCGGCCGGAACCGAGAATGGCAAATAGCAAATGGCAAATAGCCGATGGGCTGGGGCACAGGGAGTTTCGGCAGGCTGCGAAGCTTCTTGCGGATAAGGCTGCGTTGGAACCGAAGATAGCAAATGGCCAATGGCAAATAGTCGAGGTGGAAGGGCAACGACGATTTGCATAGGCTGTGCAGACTTTCATGGATAGTAGTGCGGTGGTGCGAAGAGGCGGGGATTCCGGCTGCCTCGCACCTCTGCCTGTTTGGGGGAGTAGGTTTGAGTTTGTGCTCTTGTCCTCATTGCTTGGACGTTTAGCAGGGGATTTAGGGCATTCGTTAACGATAACGGGATGGCAAATGACTCCTGGATGTCCAACTAATAGGCTGTGGCCGTGGGGTGAATGCGTTGGAAGAGCACCGTTCCGAGGCTCAACACGTGTTTCGCTGGCTCAGTTAGCCACTTGGCATCATGTATCTATTAATGATCTATCAAGGAACTATCAGGGAACTATTAGGGAACCATTAGGGAACTTGCGATGCGATTGGGAGATACTACGGTGGGTGCATAGCGTCTCGGCGATCGGCTAGGTAGTTGATGGAGGGGGAGGGCGGGTGTCGTTTGGAACAATGCGTGCGTTTGACGGTCGGGGGTGTGTGACTATTTAGGTCAAAGGGGACCACGCGCGGCCTGAGGGCAGGGGTTGGCACCCTCGCCGGCCGCGACGTGATGCTTGGCCCCCGGCGGGGTGCCGGGGGCAACGCCCGGGGCGGGCGTGGTCCCACCGAAATGCTGAATAGTCGCGGGGGTGCTTGGGTGTGAGCGGGGAAACGCGATGGGCGGGGGCAACGAATTGAGTGAAGTGGCGCAGCGTCGGGTGAGGAACGAGTGGCCGCGGGGTCAGTGGGAAGCTGCGTGCGTTTTGGCGTAGCGGCAGAGGACCTTTAGGAGGGCGTCAAACTGGGGGCGGGTGTGTTCGCTGGAGATGACAAAGCGGAAGTAGCCGGCCGGGGGGCCGCCAGGGTATTTGATGAAAGACGGATAGACGGCCGCCGCCAAGAGGGCGCGTTGCAGGCGGATCGCTTCGCTCGGGCGCGCGGGGAATAGGGGCACAATGGGCCCAGGGGCTTCGGCCAGCGGCAGGCCGGCTTTGCGCAACGCGGCTTTCACATAGGACGCGTTCGCAACCAGCCTTTGGCGCAGGCTCGGATCGGCTTTGAGAATCCTCACGCCTTCCAAGGCAGCGTTGGCCAAAGGCAAAGGGACGGGGGTGCTGCCGGCGAACATGCGGCTGCGGTCCAGGACGCGCTGGCGGAAGCGGGCGGTGCTGAGAATGGCGCCCCCGTAAGCGCCGAAGGATTTGCTCAACGTCATCGTCTGAATGATCTGGCGGCGGCTGACGCCTGCATGTTCGATGCTCCCTTTGCCGGTGCGACCCAGCACGCCTGCGGCATGCGCGTCGTCCACCAGGATTTGCGCGTCCTGGGGAAGGAGTTTCAGGTATTCGGCGAGGGGCGCGGCGGAGCCGTCACGCGAGAACATTCCATCGGTGAGGAGCAGGAGCTTCGCGCCGGGGCCACAGCGCTGGATGGCGGCGGCCAGCGCATGGGGGTCGCGGGACTTGAACTGGAGCACCGGGCAATCGAGGAGACGGGCGGCGTCAGACAGGGAGGAGTGGGCGTCGTCGTCAATGAGGGCGTGCGAGAAACTGCCTGCGAGGGCTTGGGCGGCGATGAGGTTGGTGACGTAACCGCTGGGAGCGAGCAAGGCGCTTTCGGCAGCGAAGAAGTCGGCCAGGGCCGCTTCCAGTTCGCGGTAGAGGAGGTGGTTGCCGGTGGTCAGGCGGGAAGCGGCGACGTTGAGGCCGAATTTTTTCACGCCGGCCTGCAAGGCAGCCCTGAGCCGCGGGTGGCTGGCAAGGCGGAAGTAGTCGCAGCCGGCGAAGAAAGCGAGCTTGCGCTGGCGGTAGCGCACGCAGGTGCGGTCAATTTGCTGGAGGGGCTCGGGCTCGGTCATGGCGGCAACTTATAAGTCAGGCCGGTGGCAAGAGCACGAAGAAAGTGGGGGGCGGCTTATTGCCGTGGCGCGGCGGCCTGGGGCATGAGCTGGACTATGTCTCCCGGCTGAAGCGGGATGTCCGCTCCCGAAAGCAACTGTCCGGGATCAAGGCGTTTCGCGACACCGTTGTGGACGAGGAGGATTTGGCCCGGATCGGTAGTGCCGTAGTAATCGGCCGCCAAGAGGGCCTTGGCGAGGGTCAGGCCTTGGATCCAGGGCACGACGTGGTTGTGGACCTCGCCGTTGACGGTGACGCAGGGTCCCTGGCCCTGGGTCTGGTATTGCTGCATTTGCATTCGGGCTTCCTGCTGGCCGGCGAGATAGGCTTTGTGGGCCTGGGCGTCGGCTGCCTTCTTGGTGACGCAGCTCCCGAGGGCGAGCGCCAGGAGCAGCACGCCGCAAAGACTGAGAAGGGCGCCATGCGAGAGTCCGGCAGGCAGCTTGTCGAGCATAATTACTCCCCCGGCCGCTTCAAGATCTTCCCAAACTCGCTCTCACCCGGCTCGATCTCGATCCGCACGGGGCCTTTGGCGTCGGGCAGGGGCGCGTGGGGAGCATGTCTAGTCTCGGCTTTCGCGGGTTTTGACGAGATGGGGAAGGCGGGCGGGCGCACGGGGGCCGGAGCGGGTTCGGCGGCCTCGGTTTCCGCCTGCTCTGCGGTCTTGCCGGGGATGAACCAGCTCTTGCGGCTGTCCAGCCACGAGCGGTAGCGTTGCAAGGTCCACATGCCGTGCTCGGCGCCCGTCTCGAGCGAGGAGGTGATTTTGAAGAAGTCGCGGGTGCGGATGAAATTCTTCACGGCGTGGGTGGGGACGAGGATTTCACATTCGGGGACGCGGATGTTGAGCTCGGGCCGGAAGCGGAGGCGCTGGGAGATGACGGCGAGGATACAATCGGCCAGTTGGGCGGCGACGGCACTCTGGATTTCGGCGGGGAAGGCGGACACGACCCGTTGGAGCGCTTCGGCGCAGGTCGAGGAGTGGACGGTGGCCATGACGAGGTGGCCGGTTTCGGAGGCGCTCAAGGTCAGGCGCATGGTTTCCGGGTCGCGCATCTCGCCGACCATAAGGACGTCGGGATCTTCGCGCAGCGAGTCAAGGAGCGCTTGCTCAAAGCTGGGTGTGTCGCGTCCGACTTCGCGCTGGCGGATGTAGGCGTGGCGGGGGCGGAAGGTGTATTCGATGGGGCTCTCGATGGTCACGATGTGACGCGTCTCGGTCTGGTTGATCTCTTCGATCAAGGCGGCGAGGGTGGAGGACTTGCCGGAGCCGGTGGCGCCGCTGACGAGGATCAGGCCGTGACTGGCGGCGACGAACTTCTTGAAGTCGGGGTGGAGGTTGAGCTTTTCGAGGTTGGCGGTGAAGGCGGAGAGGAGGCGGATGGCGAAGCCGACGCCGCGGGAGGTCTGGAGGATGTTGAGGCGGCAGCGGACGCCGTGGAAGTTGCGCGAGCAGTCGTAAGAGCGCTGTTCGAGGAAGCGCGGCCACTCCTCCTCGCCGATCACGCGCCGCGCCATTTCCAGCAGCGCGCTTCCGGGGATGGGGTCGCCGCTGGTGCGCAGCGCGCCGCGAATGCGCAGCGCGGCCGGCAGCGCCGCTTCCAGATGTAAATCGCTAGCCCCGTTACTCGCTGCGAGGCTGACTAAGGCATCCAAGTCCATAGGGGGACTTTATCCTTCAACACGGGACATGGCAAAAAGTTCTTTGGTGGTCGGCGCAAGGCTCCAGGGCATTCAGTCGTCGTCCTCGTCGTCCTCGTAATCGTAATCGAGGAGGGGCGGGGAACCGATTGCGAGGACGGGGACGAGGACGAGGACGAGGGGGCAGAGGGTGGTGGCCGGACCGAGGCTCAGCAGGTTGTTGGCAGTTCCTGAAGCAGTTCGAGGCAGTGGGGGAGGGCGGCGGCCACAAAGCCAAGACATTCGACGGCGCCTTTGGGCTTGCCGGGCAGGCAAAGCACCAGGGCCTTGTCCACCACGATCGCCAGGCTGCGGGAAAGGATGGCGTGGGGGGTGAGCTTCATGGATTCGCGGCGCATGACTTCGCCAAAGCCGGGCAGTTCGCGGGCGCCGATTTCGCGGACGGCCTCGGGGGTCACGTCGCGGGGCGCGACGCCGGTGCCGCCTGTGGTCAGGATGAGTTGGCAGCCCAAGGCAACGTGCTCGCGGACGGCGCGCTGGATGTGCTGTTTGTCGTCCGAGACGAGCGCCTGGGCGAGGACGCTCCAGCCATAGGCTTCCGCCGCCGCTTTGAGCGCCGGGCCGCCGAGGTCATCGTAAAGGCCCTTCGAGGCGCGGTCGGAGATGGTGATGATGCCGACCTGGATTTGCACGTATTGCGCGAGTTGACTAGGCCTCGACAAGGCGGAGGACAACCACAGATGGACACAGATGGACACAGATGCTAAGAGGCAGGCTCACGTTCGGGTTAGCAGTGCTCGGGTTCTCGCCGCAATGGGCGGGATCGCACGCTCGAAGAGCCCAGTTCAAGAAACCGCTTATCTGTGTTCATCTGTGTCTATCTGTGGTTACGTCTGACTGCTTCGGCCTAGCTTTTGGTTTTGGAGACGAGCCGGACGTTGGTGATGCGCATGGTTTTGTCCACGGCCTTGCACATGTCGTAGATGGTGAGGCCGGCGACGCTGACGGCGGTGAGGGCTTCCATTTCGACGCCGGTTTGGGCGGCGATTTTGGCGGTGGCGGTGATGACGATGCGGTCGCGGCTGGTGGGGATGTCAAAACTGACCTCGCAATGGGTGAGGGGCAGGGGATGGCAGAGTGGGATGAGTTCGCCAGTCTTCTTGGCGGCCAGGATGCCGGCCAATCGCGCGGCGGCCATGACGTTGCCTTTGGCGATGGTTTGGGACTCGATGAGTTGCAGCGTGGCTCTTTGGAGACGGACTTCGCCGCTGGCCACGGCTTGGCGGAACATCACCGGCTTGGCGGAAACATCCACCATACTGGCCTCCCCGTGCGTGTCAATGTGAGTCAGTTTCTTCATTTTACTCTCTCAGAGGCGGTTCGAAAGGCCGCTACGGCGCTCGTTTTGGTGGCCTTCATCCTGGTGATCGTGGCCAAGGCCGGGGCTGGTTTCGATTACGATTACGAGGACGACGACGAGGACGGTGGGGCCTCGACGCCCTTTTTCCATGCTTTCACCACCGTGCGCATTTGCTCGGCGGCGTTGAGCTTGGGCTTCACGTGTTTGAGATCGTACCAGGGCAGCATGCCCAGCAAATCAGGGGTGACCAGGATTTGTCCATCGCAATCCGGACCGGCGCCGATGCCAATGGTCGGGATAGGTATTTGGCGGGTTAGCTCTTTGGCGACGCGCGGGGTGACCAGTTCGAGGACGACGGCGAAGGCGCCGGCGTTCGCCAGGGCGTGGGCGTCGGCCAGCAGCCGCTGGTGTTCCGGCTCGGTCTTTCCCTTAACGTGGTAGCCGCCCTCCTCCAACACGTGTTGGGGCAACATGCCGAGATGGCCCAGGAACGGAATCCCGGCCGCGACGATAGCGCGGACCTGATCCACGATGTCCAAACCGCCCTCGGCTTTGACGGCCTCCGCGCCGGCGGCGGCGAGGCGTTTGGCGTTGGCGACGGCGTCGGCGACGGTATCGTAACTGTGATACGGCAGGTCCGCGGCGAGCAGGGCGCGCGGCTTGGCCCGAGCGGCGGCGCGGACGTGATGCTCCATCTCGGTCATGGTGACATGGGTGGTGTCCGGGTAGCCCAGCACGACCATGCCCAGCGAGTCGCCCACCAGAATGAGCGGTATGCCCGCCTCATCGAGCAGGCGCGTCATGGGGAAGTCGTAGGCCGTGAGCGCGGCGATCTTCTCCCCACGCGCCTTCATGGCGCGGATGGTGTCAGCGGTCAGTTTGGTTCCCGTCATGGTCCAACCATCGCGAGAGAACCTGAACTGGACAAGCGGAAACTGAACGCGCCGGAGGAAGGGCAGGGAGGCGTCAAGCTCTGGGCCTTGCCGAAACCGGGAGAGCGTTTCGCTGTAACGGTCGTGTTCGGGCGTACGGGTCAGGCCACGCGCGACCAGGCCTGCTGCATGGGGGCGCCGGCGGCCACCGCTTCGGGGACTTCGAGCAGCTTGCCGCTGCGCACGTCGCAGATCAGACCGTAGATTGGGATTTCGGCCGGCACGAGCGGGTGGTTGCGCAGGCGCCGCACGTCGGCGACCACGCTGTCATGCTGACCCGAGATCGTCAGCCGAGAGCGTGTGGGAGAGGATAATGAGCGTCTTGGCGCGACATCGTGGCGCGGGTGCTATAGGCTGCCCGCGCTATGTCAACCGATGCCAGTTATCACATGAGCCCGGAGGAATTCCGGCGGTGGGGTTATGCCGTGGTGGATTGGGTGGCGGATTACCAACGGCGGGTCGCATCTCTGCCGGTGCTGTCACGCGTCCAGCCCGGGCAGATCCGCGCGACGCTGCCGGCTGAGCCGCCGCAGCAGGGCGAATCGTTCGAGGCCATATTGGGCGACGTCGAGAAGCTGATTCTGCCGGGTATAACGCATTGGCAGTCGCCCAACTTCTTTGCTTTCTTTCCGGCCAACAACTCGGGGCCATCCATCCTGGGCGAATTGGTCTCCGCCGCGCTGGGGGTGCAAGGCATGCTCTGGGCCACGAGCCCCGCCTGCACGGAGCTGGAAACGCACATTCTGGATTGGCTGGTGGCGATGCTGGGGCTGCCGGAGAAGTTCAAGTCGGCGGGCGCGGGGGGCGGCGCGATTCAAGACACCGCCTCCAGCGGTGTGCTGTGCGCCCTGCTGGCGGCGCGCGAGCGCGCCACTGGCTTGCAGTCCAACGAGTGCGGCTGCGACGGGCGGCTCGTAGCCTACACCTCCCCCCACGCGCATTCGTCGGTGGAAAAGGCGGTGAAGATTGCCGGGCTGGGCCGCGCGAACCTGAAGCTGATCGAAGTGGACTCAGGTTTCGCGATGCGGCCCGACGCCCTGGCGCAGCAAATTACCCGGGACCGCCAGGCGGGGCGGCAACCGTGCTTTGTGTCGGCCACAGTGGGCACGACCTCGTCCAATGCCCTTGATCCGCTGCCCGAGCTTGGCCGGGTATGCCGCGAGCAAGGTCTCTGGCTGCATGTGGACGGGGCGATGTGCGGGACGGCGGCGTTGTGCCCGGAGTTTCGGCATATTCACAACGGATTGGAGCTGGCCGACTCCTACTGCTTCAACCCGCATAAGTGGATGTTCACCAATTTCGACTGCGACTGCTTCTTCGTGGCCGATCGGGGGGCGCTCATCAAGGCGCTGAGCGTGCTGCCAGAATACCTGCGCAACAAGGCGACTGAGTCTGGGGCTGTCATTGACTATCGTGACTGGCAGGTTCCGCTGGGCCGCCGTTTCCGGGCGCTCAAGCTGTGGTTTGTGATCCGCCACTACGGTGTCGAGGGCCTGCGCCATCACATCCGGCGGCATGTGGAGCTGGCGCAGGAATTCGCCGGCTGGGTCAGGGCCTCGGCGGACTTTGAGTTGATGGCTCCTGCGCCGCTGAACCTGGTCTGCTTTGCGCACCGGGCAGGGGATGACTTCAACCGCCAGTTGCTGGAGCGCCTGAATCAGACCGGCAAGCTCTACCTGACGCACACGGTTCTGAATGGTCGTTACACGCTGCGCCTGTGCGTCGGGCAAACGCACACCGAAGCCGCCCACGTGCGGCAAGCCTGGGAGCTGATTCAACAGAACGCGGGTGTGGCCCGCTAGATCACCAAAAAACGTAGTTGGGGTCGGGCGCGGCGCCGTTGGAATCAAGTGCGTCGGGCGGGAATTGGAAGAACTGGACGTGACTATCGCCGAAGAGGAGGGCCTCACGGCGGTCGTTGGCGTTATTGTGCCAAATCGAGCGCGCGTCGGTCATGACGCGGTTGTAATGCCAATCCCAATCGCCCTGGATGATCTTGGTCACCGGCCGCTGGGCGATGACGGACATCTGGATCGGCTTGTTGGCGGGCGAGGAGAAGCTGTAATTTCCAGCGCCACCGCAGGTGTACTTGACGCGGTCAAAATCTCCGTACCATTCTACCAGATAGCTGTTGCCCCATCCGTCCCAGCAGGTTTTGGCGCTGGGATTGAGGGGGTCGCCCTTGTCGGCCGGGCAATGGAAGGTATTAACGTTGGGGACGTAGCGATTTAGCGGGCGGTTGGTTTGAGCAACCTGGCCCCCGTAATCGGAGGCGTCACCCGAAATATCCGGTGTGGGTGGCAATTGTCCGCCGCCGGCGCCCCAGCCGTCCTGGACCGGGAAAAAGCCGTTGGCGTCATCTGCGTACATTTGGAAGCCCAAGCCGATCTGGTGCTGGTTGCTAAAGCATTGGACGCGCTGGGCTTTCCGCTTGGCGCTCGCCAGTGCAGGGAGCAACAGGGCGGCCAGGATCGCGATGATGGCGATGACGACCAGCAGTTCGATTAAGGTGAAGCCGTCTTGGGAAGCGAGCTCAGGTGGCCCGCCTCCGCCAGGAGCGGCCACCACGCAACTGCCTCTTGTCGGGTGCCCTTTCACGATACATGAGCTTAAGCCAAATTGCCCTGGCGGCAACAAAAAAGAGGACGGGGCTGGAAGACGAATCAGCCATCAGAGTGGTACCTGATTGATTTTCCGGCCAGTTATCATGGGGGCGCGGGTGGGGTTTCGTTTGTAGATGGCCACGCGGAAATCCACAAGTGGAGGGACTCCCGGACAACACCGCCCATCGGCCACCTCACGGCGCTGAACGTGCCATCTCCCAATAATCCGGATGCTTCCTGGATCATGGAACGGTCCACGCGGAAGCCGTAGTGCAAACTAAGTTATCGGCTGGGCGGTTTGACAATGGCCGGGAACACTGATAAGCCTTTCGCCATGAATGCCGGCGGTACCAGGGCGGGTTGTGCTCGGTGGTGGCGCGGCACAGATTCAAATGAATATTCAGCCCGGCAACGCATCAAAACACTCTATGAGAGGGTGTTAGGAAATTCGCCATAAGTGCCTATCCTGGAATGAGATCCTCTCGGAAAATCACACTCCCTCCGTCGGCCTTGGGACCCGGCGTAGAAACGGTATGGGGAAAACCATCGAAAACAGCAGCGGACCCTGCTTTTGTGCGCTTCCGCAAAATAAGGGAAAAGGCATCGCCATTTTCCTGGATTCTCCGAAACACGCGTTTTGCCCAATGGAATCAAGGGTCTGCATTTTGAATTTCCTAACACCCTCTATGAAACAGAACTCCCAGATTAGTCGTCGTCGTTTTCTTCAACGCACCGCAGCCTTGGCCGGCGCAGCCGCCGGGGCGCAATACCTCGGCATGCCCTCGCGGCTGGGGGCAGGGTCGCCCAACTCGAAACTGGGCGTCGCCGTGATTGGCGCCGATGGCATGGGCGGCTACAGCTTCGACTGCGCGATGGGCGAGCGCTTTGTGGCGGTATGTGACGTGGACGACAACAAACTTGCGGGCAAGCTCAAGCAATTCAGCGACAAGATCAAGGATCAACCGGCGCCCAAGGCTTATTACGATTACCGCAAGATGCTGGAGGAGTGCCACAAGGACATTGACGTGGTCCTCATCGCCACGCCCGACCATCATCATGCTCCGGCGGCCATCCGCGCCATTCATCTGGGCAAGGCGGTCTTTTCCCAAAAGCCGCTGGCGCACAACATTAACGAGTGCTACGCCCTGGCCAAGGCGGCGCGAGCGAAGAAAGTGCTGACGCAGATGGGCAACCAGGGGCATTGCAGCGACACGATTCGCAAGGCCTGCGAATATATCTGGGCCGGGGTGATCGGCAACGTGACCGAGACGCACTCACTCCTGGGGCGGGACTTCGGCGGCAGCGGCGGACGGCCCGCCAGCAAGCCGATCCCGGCCGGATTGCACTGGGACGAATGGATCGGGCCGGCGCCCTATCGGGATTACCATGACGGTCTGCATCCGTTTAGCTGGCGGAACTGGCGCCAATTCGGCACCGGCACGATTGGCGACATGGCCTGCCACAACCTGGACGCCCTGTTCTGGGCGCTCAAGATCGGCGAGGCCAAGCACTTCACCATCGAGTGCCTGCGCACCACGGGCGGCAGCGAGGAAATGTATCCGCAGGGCAACATCGTGCGCTACGAGATCCCGGCCCGCGCGGGCATGGGGCCGGTTAAAGTCCATGTCTATGACAACGCCAGCCTGCGGCCCGACATCATGAAGGACGCGGAACAGAAGTACGAGGTCAAGTTTGGCGAAGACACGCTGTTTGTCGGGGACAAGGGGCTGTTCCGCACCGGCGGCACCTGTGGCTCGCTGGGGTTCTTGCCGGAAGATCGGCGGACGGAGGTTCCTGAGCCTCCGAAGATCCTGCCTCGCGCCCACGGCGGCCCGATCGAAGACCTCTTCTATGCCTGCAAGCATGGTACGGTTCCGTGCTCGAATTTCCCTGACGCCGCCGCCCCGCTGACTGCGTTTGCGCTGGCCGGCCACCTCGCCCAGTTCGCCGGGGTGGGCAGGAAGCTCGAATGGGACATGGTGAAGATGAAGTGCACCAATGTCCCTGAGATCAACCGTTACGTGCGGCGGTCGTATCGGCCGGGGTGGGAGGTATAGAGGCCGCGCGTCCGCGGCTCCATTTGCTGGTCGGCTGCTGGCTTTCCATGAAGAAGCAGCCTATGAATGGTCTTCTCTTTTCAGAGATTGCCAGGTGCCTCGTCGGTTGAGGCTGGATTCAGACCTCAGGCCGGCTTCGTCAACCAGGCCCGACTCTGGCCTCACGTTCCGCACGGAATAGGTCATGGGCCAACCTGCTTGCCTTTCGACCCGATACTCGGATGCTCAAGTCAGTGCGCCAGAAACTCGGCCTGCCTAAATTCACGTCCCGAAAATTCAGCAGGTCCACGGTTGCTTCCTGTAAACTGGTGGATTCCCCCAAATGACGAATGAACCTGAAATCCTGCGCGAAGACATCCGGCTTCAGCCTCTGCAGCAGCGGGGCGAGCAATTTCGCGTGCAAATACAGACACCTTCTGAAGGCCCTTGCCTCATAGGCGGAAGGCGGGCACCGGAACCGCTGACAAAAAAGCATCTGAAGTTGCTGCGTGGCCACGGGCGCAGTATATTCCATATATGTGAGGTTCAGACCCGTACGGGATCGTTCACTTAATACAAGTTGGGCCAATCCTATAGTGGCACTTTCCTTGGTTCAATCAGTCTCCGGGCCGACAAATACGGGTTAGACTTCCGTAAAAGAGCGGATGGGACCAGACAACCGCATCCGGAGGTTACCCCGCCACATATTCCCAACCGCCGACATGCACAAAATCCTTGATTTCATTGACTGAGATCGAGATGGTGCCGGTGGTGGGACTTGAACCCACACGCCTGTTGAAGGGCCCAGGATTTTAAGTCCTGTATGTCTGCCATTCCATCACACCGGCAACCCAATGAAATCAGGGGCTTCTGTCGTAGCTGAGAGAGAGGGGTTAACGCTGTGCTACTGGTAGTGCCACTGCTGCACTAAGAAAAGACACGCAGCCGAGCGGAATGGACCGGACAGCAACAAGCGCCAATCTCATGCCCTGACTTTCGCAAAGGTATTGGGCGGGCGCAAGCAAGCAATTCGCGGCTTTTGGGTCAACAACCGGTACTGAAACGCTATTCGGCGCTTGCGAGTCCGTCGGCGGATGAGCGTGCCGTTTGAATTTGAGCGCGTTCCTTCCTGCCGGCCCGGCGATTCATTCGGGTGCTTCGGCCGGCGCTTGGGAAGGGGAAAGGCTTTGCTCTATTGGGCGGACGCAAGATGAAACGAGTCCCCAGAACTGCCGGCTGCGTCGAAATGCCGCCCGCCATGTTTCGATACAGGGCGTTTGGTTCGCTTCTGATTTTCCGTCTGCCGTGGGGGATCGCAAATCCGATCTTACCGCTCGGCTTATCACCCGTGATGTGGCATAAACGCCCTCGATGAGTGGCGGCAGAAGTGGAACCAGCAAACTGAAGGCGGCGTTGCACAAATCACTATCCGCGCTGGGGTCGTAGCAGTCCTGGGATGGCTTCCGCATCTAGCAGTGGTTGTTCGGCGCGCACCGACTTGCCCGGCGAGCTGGCGGCATTTAACGTCCTGAGCGGCGCTTCCAAAACCACCGCTGGTTCTTCGCTGTTTTCGGGTTAATGGGCGGAGTAGCGACCGCTGCCGCCCGCAAATACCTCTTCTTCATCTGTGCAATGCTGTCTCTTATTTGGCTCCTCCGCTCTGCTCGACCCGTTTCTAAACCGGGCGCGCCTCCGCTCTACTGGAGCCGCCCGCCGGTTTACCTGGTGATCGCAACGATCTGGAATCGGTCCGCCCCGACGCCGCCGACCCAGGCGACATCTCCCACGCTGGCTGAAATGGCTCTCGCGGTCACCACAACGGTGTTGCCCACTCCCGGTGTCTGCCAATTGGTTGCGGGGGTCAAGACGCTGGACATGGTGTACGTCAGGGTTTGTGCAATAAGGGTGCCAGGCCCCCAACCGAGATAGCCGGAAAGGGTGTGACATTGGATTTGCCCGGTGCCAAGAGCCACAACGTCCATTTTGTATAGGGAGCTTCCCCAATGTCCCTGGGTGCCAACCATCCACGCGGGTACGTAAGAGACCGGTATCCAGATCGTTCCGTGCGCGGCATCTAAGGTCGCCTCTGATGTATTGAACGCGGTTGGCGTGCTGCTTTGCTGAATCAAGTCGGTAGTGAGGTGGGTTTGGCCCGAACTACCCCAAGGCTGCAGCAATGTGACCGTCATAAAGGTTGTGGTATCTGCTACTCGGCAGAACCGCTGCCCCGCGGACGGCGCGCGTGCGTCGACAACCTGATATGGACTTTGCCCCACCAGGAGGTTCGTTAACACTACGCACTGGGATTGGCTAACGTCCAAACAACCTGCCAGAGGGTGTTAATGCCGCCCGTGCCGTTGCAATTGTTGACGGTAGTCAAGGGGTTCCCGGAAAAACTGATGCACTTGCCATCGCCGTTGGGATGGTGGATGCCGACACAGCCAGTGCCAAGTGCGATACCGGGAGCGGCGCGCCGTGTGGCAACGGAGCGGCAACCGGCTGGTGCACTCCGTTTGAGATTTCCCGCCCCTCCGTAGTCTAACAGATCAGTCCTCCGTACTTCTTCGGCTTGCAGCAACGGGCTATCTGAAGACAATGTAGATTGGTTAGAACTCGACCGTTTTGGAGCGGACAGGCTGGAGCGGTCGAGCGGCAAACTCGCGGAACGGTGCGTATGGAACATCCATACCGTTGCCGGGTGTAGTCGCCTCGGGTCAGGGGTCGGTGCTAGGAAACCGGGAGAGGCGAGCAGGTGTTTCACATTCAAAGGAAAGTTGTGAAGGCAACAAGAGCAAAAACGCAGACGTGGGGAAAGTGGAAGTGGAGCTCCCAGTTGGGAATCCAATGCTGAATGGAGAGATTTCTCAAGAGTCTGCTGTCCGTGCTGCCGTGCTTGACGCTACCAGCCATGGTTCAAGCCCAATTCAATTACGTTACCGATAGCGGAACGGTTACCATCTTCCCAGCCGTTAACGAACTTGGTGCGATGGTAAGGAACACCATGACCCGGATAATGGTTCTCTTGGTAGTGTTGGTGTTTCAAACGGTGGGAGCTGCCACGGTGACTTTTGATGGCGGGGTGACGTATCAGACCATTGACGGGTTTGGGGCGAACATTAATCACCGGAGCTGGACCAACGACGACTTGAAACCGGTGATAGATGCGCTGGTGGACCAGGCGGGGATGACGCTCTTTCGGGTGGTTTACGACAAGACCGACTGGGAGGCGACCAACGAGAATGTGAGTCCCTACGTAATGAACTGGGATTACTACAGCCAGGTGTACAGCTCGGTTGAGTTTGAGAAGCTGTGGGGCCTGGTGGGGTATCTCAACCAGAAGGGGATCAGCAACGGGGTGATGTTTAATTTTCAAGGGAATGGGCCGGCGTGGCTAGGCGTGCCGGTGCTGAACACGGGGATGGAACCGGAGTGGGCCCAGATGGTGGGGTCGCTGTTGATCTACGCCCGGCAGACGAACCAATTGCAATTTGGTCTGGTGGGGCCGGACAACGAGATGGACCAGACGGTGCAGGGGGTGAATATGACGGCGACGCAATATGTGACGGCATTGCACGATTTGTCGCAGCTTCTGGATACGAATGGGTTGAGCGACGTGGGTTTTGTGGGGCCGGATCTGGCGGGAGGGGGGACGACGTACATGCCGCAGATGATGGCCGATCCGGTCGTCATGTCCAAAGTGGCGCACTTTGGGGTGCACAGTTACCAAGATGGCGGTAGCAACTCGGCCGGGGTGTATAGTTATATTCAGGGTTCGGATTACCCCAACCGAAGCCTCTGGGTGACGGAGTTTAACGTCCAGTGCGGGCCGTGTGATTCGGGGGTACTGGGGACATACGATTGGACTTACTGCGAGGGGACGGCGGAGTATTTGATGCAGCATTTGTTGAATAATGCGTCGGCGGGGCTTGTATGGGAGGGATACGACAGCCAGTACAACTACTACAACCCGTTGCAATGGAGTTTCTGGGGGCTGTTTGGGGTGGACGACACCAATGCGGTGGACAAGACGTATACGGCGCGGAAGGACTTTTACACGTTGGCGCAGATCAGCAAATTCGTCCGGCCCGGGGCGCAGCGGATTGGGGTGAGTGGTTCGGTGGCATCGCTTTCGCCGTTGCTGGCGTTCGAGCATGCGGGTTTAGGCCAGATCACCATTGTGGGGATCAACACGTCGGCCAGCGCGGCCACGCTGAGCGGAGCGCTGGCATCCCTGCCAACGGTTTCGTACCTGGACCTTTACTACACGTCGGCCAACACGAACCTGGCCGATGGGGGCAGCGTGGCGGTCAACAACGGGACGTTCAGCGCGACGATTCCGGCGGATTGCGTATTCACGTTAACCGGGTTCGCCGGGGTTAATGTCGCCCTCACCAGTCCGGTCAACGGTGCGCAATTCAACGCGCCGGCGGCGATCCCGCTGGCCGCAACGGCCACGACCACGGCGGGGAGTATTGCGCTGGTCGGGTTCTACAATGGGGCGAGCGAGATGGGCGAAGCCACCAGCGCGCCGTACGGGTTTACGTGGGACAACGTGCCGATGGGCAATTATGCGCTCACGGCTGTCGCCGGTGATACTCTTGGCAACTTCGGCACGTCGGCCGTGGTGAACGTAACGGTGGTGGGCCCCTTGGCGCAGATTGTTGTCACCCCGACCAACGCGACCGTGGCGCTCGATGGGAAGCAACAGTTCAGCGCCACGGGTGCCGACCTGCTGGGTAATACCCTCAGTCCGCAACTGGCGTTTGTGTGGTCAGTGAGCAGCGGCGGGACGATTGATGGCACGGGTTTGTTTACCGCCGGGAGTGCAGCCGGCGGGCCGTTTAACGTTAGCGCCGCCAGCGAAGGCATCACGGGAATGGCCAGTGTAAGCGTTGTTGTCGCGAGCGGAGCCAAGATTGGCAACACGGAGGAGGGGACCTCCACTGACCCGATGTGGAGCAATGGCGCATGGATCAATGCCGGCCGATTCCAAGCTGCCTCGAACGTAGTTGTCTCAACCATGCGCGCCAAGGTCGGGGCGATCTCCGGCGGCTACAAATGCGCAATCTACGCAGATAACGGGGGCAGCCCGAGCGCATTGCTGGGCGGCACGGCTGAGGTCCGGAACCCAGGGAACGGTTGGAATAGTTTTCCGTTCGCAACCTCGTTGGCCCTGACGAACGGCCAGTATTATTGGCTTGCTATCTGGTCGGACAATGCCAGCGCAGAGGTTTATTATTCGGACACCAGCGGCACCCAGCAGTGGGGGCAGTACAACTACGGTGCGTGGCCTGACCCGATTACGACATCTGGCGGCGGCAACCTCAACTACTGCATTTTCGCGACGGGCGTCGCTGCGCCGCTAATAATCGGCGCGGCGTCGCTGTCCAACGGAGTGGTGAACGTGGCTTACTCCACGACGCTGGCGGCCAGCGGTGGGACCTTGCCGTACAACTGGTCAGTTGCCAGCGGGTCTCTGCCCTCGGGTCTGATGCTTAATGCCGGGGACGGGGTGATAACCGGGTCACCAACCGGCGCCGGGGTTTTTAATTTTACTGTGCAGGTGAGCGATGCCAGCAGTCCGGTCCAGAGTGCGACCAAGGCGCTCAGCCTGGCCGTTGCGTCGCCGCCACTCGTGGTGACTATTTGGCCGACCACGGCGATACCCGGGTTGGTGGACGGCGGCCCGGACAGTGCGGTCGAACTGGGAGTGAAGTTCCGCTCGGATCTTGCCGGGAGCATCACAGGGATTCGTTTCTACAAGGCAACAGCCAACACCGGCACTCATGTCGGGAATCTCTGGAGCAGCACGGGCACGCTGCTGGGCTCGATCACTTTCAGCAACGAAACCGCGTCGGGCTGGCAACAGATGCTCTTTGCTGCTCCGGTGACCATCACCTCCAACACCGTCTATGTGGCTTCCTACCACGCCAACAGCGGCCATCACAGCGAAGACGACGATTACTTCTCGTCCAACGGCGTAGATAGTCCGCCTCTTCACGCCTTGGCCGACGGGGTGTCGGGGGGCAATGGCGTGTATGCCTACGGCACGAGCAGCACCTTTCCGGCGCAGACGTATAATGCGGCCAACTACTGGGTGGACGTGGCTTTTGAACCCGCGGCGGTGGGGGTAAGTGGCGCGGTCGCCTATTACCCGACCAATTATCCGGCGAGTGGACTGTCTGGGAAAGTTGTGGGTGGCGTGACGATGACGGTGACGGGGGACGCGTATTTGAGCGGGGTCACGCTGGGTGACGGCAGCTACGCCCTCGGCGGGATGGCGTATGGGGGCACTTATTGTGTCACACCGAGCAAGGCCGATGATAGTCCGACCAACCGAGCGGTGACGTCGGCGGACGCGGCGCTGATTCAGCGGTATGCGGTGGGCCTGACGCCGCTGGATTCGCCCTACAAGCTGCTGGCGGCGGACGTGAACGCCAATGGCGTCATCAACACAGCGGATGCGACTATGATTCAACGGATGGTGGTGGGGCTGCTGAACACCTTTCCAGCGGGTACCTGGCGATTTGTGCCGGCCAATTATGTTTTCCTCGACCCGCAGAATCCGTGGAATGCGCCGAGCAATGCATGGTACACGAACCTGGTGGCGGATGTGAGCGATGGGGACTTTATTGCGATCAGGCTGGGGGATTTGAACAACTCGTGGACGGCGCCCGCGAGCGGGAGTTCCCAGGCAAGGAGGGTCAAAGTGCCGGCAAAGGGTGCGGAAGGGTCAGAGGCCAGGGTGACGGGAGGGGTGCCCGAAGTGGTGTTTGGGGTGAACCAGCAGAGCGGACAACCGAGGCAGACGGTGGTAGTGGGGGTGACGGTGAGCGGGTTCAGGCAGGTGACCAGCGCGCAGTTTAGCCTGGCGTGGGATCCGGCGGTGTTGCGCTATGTGGGGACTGGGAGCTACGGGCTCAGGGGGATGTCGGCGGGGAGTTTTGGGAGCACGTGGACCGGGAGCGGGAAGCTGGCGTTCGGGTGGTATGATCCGGAAGCGGTTGGGGTAACGTTGGGCGACGGCACAGTGCTCTTCGGCGTGAGTTTTGAGGTGATCGGCAGGGCGGGGAGCGTTTCTCCTGTGACGGTGGCAGGCGCACCGACTGTGCAGGAGGTGGGGGTGGATTTCGGGCTGGCGGGGTTTGGGGCGCAGGATGGGAGCGTCAGCGTGGTTGGGCCGGGGGTGGTGGTCAATCAGCCGGGTTACGCCAAGAGCGTGTTCCGTTTGTCGGTGCCGACGGAGGCGGGACGATCGTACAGCCTGGAGTATAGCGACACATTGGCTCCGGCCCAGTGGACGGAGCTGCCGGCGGTGGTGGGCGACGGGACAGTGACGGTCATGGTGGACCCGGCCCCCACTAACCAACAACGCTTTTACCGAGTTCACGTCAAATAGCCCCCGGACAAGGCATGTTTTGCGCCCCGCCGATTCATTGATGCAGTGCGGGTAGCAAAGTCGCTCTTCGCAAAGCGCGGGGCGCGCCACGTGTCGAGGGGCTGAAGACCGCTTAAACCCGAACACCGGCTCCGCTCTCGGGTCGCCGCGCAGCCGGGGCGTCACAATGTCAAGCAAGGGGGGATCTACGAGCCTTCCGTAATTCCACCGATGCCCGTTCCGTAATCGGCGGAGTTGCAAAGGTGCGCCCGGAAGCGAAGATGGATAGGCTTGTTTGTGAGTAGGGCGGAAAGCCGAAGGAACATCGCTATGAAGAAAGCACTTTGCATTACTGTGGTTGCAACACTGTTGATGGGAGTCGGGGTTGCAGTCGCGCAAACGGACAATGATTGTCCCACCAGGCAGCAGCAATCGGCCATTCAACGGAACATTAGTCCGATCGCCCATGTGGGCGCCATTAGTGCCAAACCGCTGATTGCAGTTTCTCCGAGCAAGCTGGATTTTGGACTGGTCGCAGTGGGCTCAACTAATTACCTCACTTTCACAGTGCAGAACGCAGGCTCGGGCACGCTCTCAGGATTTGCCATTACATCGCCTCCGTTTAGTACCAGCAATTCATTTTATTCGCTGGGAAGCCTCCAGCGCCACAGGCTAACGGTGCGGTACGTGCCTACTGCGAAGGGTACGAATCTGCAGTCTGTGGCTCTTAAGGGTGGGGGCGGTGCGACCGTAACGGTGAGCGGTTGTGGGGACACAGCGCCAGCGCCCTCGTCGGGCCTGCATGTTGTTGGCTCCGGCTCATAGCTGTGCAAGCCTGCGTCGTGCCAAAGGCGATTGGTCGCGACGGCTGAAAATCAACAGCGCTGTAAAACCCAGGCCGAACAGGGCCATCGTGGAGGGCTCAGGCCGAGTGGACGGAACGAAGCTGCCCATGAACTTCTACGGAGGGGATCGGTTCGGGCTATCTACGGATGGGCCGTGCGTAGTTATTCGTCTAGGGCTTAGGGGCTGTCGTGTGGGAGAATGGAACTGTTATGCGGGGTGCCTTATGGACGGTGCCAAGAGTATTATCAACCCCCGCCGAAGCCATTATGAACGCTGCCAAAATCTCGCTGCCAATTCGATCCATATATTACCTGCTCCCAGCCATGTTGGGGTTGTGTGGAGTCACAGGGCAGGCCGCGGGTCCGGAACCCGCCGGCTGGTATTGCGGGGACATTCATGTACATCGGGATTGTGGCAGCTCGCCGACCAACATAGCGGGCCTTTATAGTGTCATGGTCAGCCAGGACATGGCCGTTCTGTCGCTGTTGGCGGACATGGGTAATGGCGAGGTACAAGATGCCACGACCGATTTGCCGCTGGTCAACGGAAAGGACGCTTCCGTTTCGACTGCTGGGCGGCTGCTACACTGGGATGCGGAATGGCACTGGGATGCGGACTATACGCAGTATCCGCATCAGGCCTTGGGCGGGCACATCGTGGCCCTAGGGCTTACCAATGCCTATCAGATCTGGAGCGAGCCAACGTATCCGATCTTCGAGTGGGCGCATCAGCAGGGGGGCATTGGCGGCTTTGCGCATTTCGAGTATCTGGATGACAGCTTTCCGACAAACCTGACTTGCTGCACGCCAATAGACTACCCGGTCGAAGTGGCGCTGGGGGACTGTGATTTCATATCGGAGGACGTTGGCGGGAGCGATACTTTCATTCACGCGTATTACCGGCTGCTCAACTGCGGTTTTCGGCCCGGCTTTGCGGCCGGTTCAGATTGGCCGTGCGGACTGCAAAGTGGAGGTGCTAACCCAGGGATTGGACCGCTGCTGACCTACTCCCAAGTGGCGGGGGGGCAGTTGACGTATAGCAACTGGATTCATGCCATTGCCTTGGGGCGGACGATGGTGACGCGCAACGGGCGCAACGAGTTTGTGAGTTTGGTGGTCAACGGCACGAACACGCCGGGGGACGAGATAGAATTGAGTGCGGCCGGGAGTGTGCCGGTGACGGTGACGTGGACGGCGCAGACCAGCGTGACGGGGATCCTCGAGTTGGTGTGCAACGGGGTCGGGGTGGCGAGCCAGCAGGCCACGGTCGGGCCGGGCTCGCCGGTAACGTTGAGCACCGTTGTAAACTTCCCAGCCAGCGGGTGGCTGTGCGCGCGGCGGATGGACCCCAACCTCGGGCACCAGGCGCACACGGCGGCGGTGTTTGTGACGGTGAACGGGGCGCCGGTGCGGGCCAGCGCCGTGGATGCGCAGTTTTATGTGCAATGGATGGAGAACATGTTGACGAACATCGCGCCGGGTGGGATATGGAATTCCTTCTTCCCGACGACCCTGGCGACGGTGCAGGCGCGCTACCAGACGGCGCTGAGCATGTATCAGCAGATCGTCACCGAAGCGGGAGGCGTTCCGGCGCCGCTGGGCGTACCCATCGGCAACTCGAACGAGGGGGCGTTTACCGATTCCCTTTGGGGGAACGCCGCTTGGATCAATGCCGGCCGGTTTCAGGCCGTGTCCAATGCGGCGGTGTCCACGGTGTACGCCCAAGTGGGGGCAATTGCCGGCCACTACAAATGCGCGATTTACGCGGACGCTGGGGGCAGCCCGAGTGCGTTTCTGTGCGGCACGGCTGAGGTCAGCAATCCGGCGGACGGCTGGCAGGCTTTCCCGCTCACCTCCTCGTTTACGGTGACCAACGGCACCTACTATTGGTTGGCGATCTGGTCCGATGATGCCAACGCAGGGATCTACTATTCGGATAACAGTGGCACGCTTCGGTGGGGCCAATACAATTATGGCACCTGGCCAAATCCGATCACCACGACTGGCGGTGGCAATCTCGATTACTGTATTTACGCTACTGGCAGTGCCGGGCCGGCGCCGACTCTGACTTCGATTGCGGTGACTCCGGCAAGCCCGACCCTGGTTACCGGGACGTCGCAGCAGTTTACGGCGACCGGGACCTACTCGGATGGCAGCACGGCGAATATTTCCAGCCAGGCGACCTGGAGTTCGTCTCTGACGTCGGTGGCAACCATTGCCACCGGGGGTCTGGCCACCGCGGTTTCTGCGGGATCCACGACCATCTCGGCGAGCTTGACGGGCGTGACCGGCAGCACCACGCTCACGGTGCAGACTGGACCGTTGGGGGTCGTCACGACGTCCCTGTCGAACGGGACGGTGAACATCACTTATTCGGCGACGCTGATTGCGAACGGCGGCACCCTGCCGTATGCCTGGGCCATCGCCAGCGGGTCGCTGCCTGGCGGTCTGGCGCTCAATATGGCTACGGGCGCCATCGCCGGAACGCCGACCAATGCCGGGACTTTCACCTTTACGGCCCGGGTGAGCGATTCGGGCAGCCCGCAACAAGTCGCCAGCAACGTTTTGAGCATCACGATCTCTCCCGCGCCGACCAGCGTGACTATTTGGCCGAGCACAGCCGTGCCTGGTACGGTGGACGGCGGTCCGGACAGTGCGGTGGAGTTGGGGGTGAAATTCCGCTCAGACCTGAATGGGAACATAACGGGGATTCGATTCTACAAGGCGGCGGCCAACACGGGCACGCACGTGGGCAACTTATGGAGCACCAATGGGACACTGCTGGGGTCGATTACTTTCAGCAACGAGACCGCCTCGGGCTGGCAACAGATGCTCTTGGCTGCCCCGGTGGCCATCACCTCCAACACGGTCTATGTGGCTTCCTACCACGCCAACAGCGGCCACTACAGCGCAGACGCCAATTACTTTGCGTCCGAGGGCGTAGATAGTCCGCCCCTGCACGCCTTGGCCGACGGGGTGTCGGGGGGCAATGGCGTGTATGCCTACGGCACGAGCAGCACCTTTCCGGCGCAGACGTATAATGCGGCCAACTACTGGGTGGATGTGGCTTTTGAACCCGCGGCGGTGGGGGTAAGTGGCGCGGTCGCCTATTACCCGACCAATTATCCGGCGAGCGGACTGTCTGGGAAAGTTGTGAGCGGCGTGACGATGACCGTGACGGGGGACGCGAATTTGAGCGGGGTCACGCTGGGTGACGGCAGCTATGCCCTGGGCGGGATGGCGTATGGGGGCACTTATTGTGTCACACCGAGCAAGGCCGATGATAGTCCGACCAACCGAGCGGTGACGTCGGCGGACGCGGCGTTGATTCAGCGATATGTGGTGGGCCTGACGCCGCTGGATTCGCCCTACAAGTTGCTGGCGGCGGACGTGAACGCCAATGGCGTCGTCAACACAGCGGATGCGACTATGATTCAACGGATGGTGGTGGGGCTGCTGAACACCTTTCCAGCGGGTACCTGGCGATTTGTGCCGGCCAATTATGTTTTCCTCGACCCGCAGAATCCGTGGAATGCGCCGAGCAATGCATGGTACACGAACCTGGTGGCGGATGTGAGCGATGGGGACTTTATTGCGATCAGGCTGGGGGATTTGAACAACTCGTGGACGGCGCCCGCGAGCGGGAGTTCCCAGGCAAGGAGGGTCAAAGTGCCGGCAAAGGGTGCGGAAGGGTCAGAGGCCAGGGTGACGGGAGGGGTGCCCGAAGTGGTGTTTGGGGTGAACCAGCAGAGCGGACAACCGAGGCAGACGGTGGTAGTGGGGGTGACGGTGAGCGGGTTCAGGCAGGTGACCAGCGCGCAGTTTAGCCTGGCGTGGGATCCGGCGGTGTTGCGCTATGTGGGGACTGGGAGCTACGGGCTCAGGGGGATGTCGGCGGGGAGTTTTGGGAGCACGTGGACCGGGAGCGGGAAGCTGGCGTTCGGGTGGTATGATCCGGAAGCGGTTGGGGTAACGTTGGGCGACGGCACAGTGCTCTTCGGCGTGAGTTTTGAGGTGATCGGCAGGGCGGGGAGCGTTTCTCCTGTGACGGTGGCAGGCGCACCGACTGTGCAGGAGGTGGGGGTGGATTTCGGGCTGGCGGGGTTTGGGGCGCAGGATGGGAGCGTCAGCGTGGTTGGGCCGGGGGTGGTGGTCAATCAGCCGGGTTACGCCAAGAGCGTGTTCCGTTTGTCGGTGCCGACGGAGGCGGGACGATCGTACAGCCTGGAGTATAGCGACACATTGGCTCCGGCCCAGTGGACGGAGCTGCCGGCGGTGGTGGGCGACGGGACAGTGACGGTCATGGTGGACCCGGCCCCCACTAACCAACAACGCTTTTACCGAGTTCACGTCAAATAGCCCCCGGACAAGGTATGTTTTGCGCCCCGCCGATTCATTGATGCAGTGCGGGTGGCAAAGTCGCTCTCCGCAAAGCGCGGGGCGCGCCACGTGTCGAGGGGCTGAAGACCGCTTAAACCCGAACACCGGCTCCGCTCTCGGGTCGCCGCGGAGCCGGGGCACCCGCTAGCTCTTGATCCCTCAGAGAAAAGCCTGGATTTACCCCCGCCATCCATTCAAGCCCAGCGGCTAAAGACGCCTGTAATCCAATCCTAGCCCCCGAATTCCGGCGCTTTGCCAGGCCGAATGGGGAAGAGCCCCACTATCGGGCTAGGCCCGTCTTCTCGGGACGCCCCTTATCAAGCCCTAGCGCGCCTGGCGGGGCTTCCCGTGCACCAGCCCGCGGCACCGGAGGCCTCGCCAGCTCGAGCGCGCGGGGCGTGAGCTTAAGCAGCTTCGTGGATCGCCAATAAGGCCAGTAGCACGAGCCTGGCTTACGCAGCATCACGCCCTCGCCGCCGGCCGCGCAGATCTGGAACATGGTCCGGATTGCCGCCGCGGTGGACGTGAGCCGGTCGTAACTGACCGGCTTGACGTGGCCGGGAAGTGCCAGGCTGGCGAGAATGACCTGAGCCGCTTCGATCCTGAGCCCGGGCACTGGCATGTCGAATGGCCGGAAGCTCAGGGCGCTCCAGTTGCCCGACCGCACCGCCCCGTTGACCTGGTCGTGAGTAGTGCCTGGCCCGGCCCAAAGCTCACCATCCAGGACCTGGCGGGGCATTCCTTGCTTATACCGGTCCGGGACGGAGAACGCCTCGCCCTGGCGCGAGAGGAATTCCTCTCCAGTCCAGACGCAGCGCCATCCGTCCAGCTTTTCAGAAAGCCACCAGCCGGCGACGTCCTCGCCGATCCAGTCGGATCCGTGCATTAGCTTCATTCGGAAGGGCAGACCACGTGCGGCCGCCGGGCGTCTGGCGCGGCATTTCACCGCGCCGGTCTCGGGCGCGGCTTCCATCCGGCCTTCCTATCTTCCGCCACTGCGGCCTTGATTCTGTCCATATCCGTGGGCCGGCTTCTGATTTCCCTCAGGGCCAGTCGGCAGACGTCGGCTACGTCGCCGTCCCAGCCGTCCACGAAATCCGAGACGTGCTGCAACCAGTCCAAGGCCGTTTCGACGTCCACCGCCTCGAAACCGCCATCGGGCTCTATCGCATCTCCCAATCGCTCGTCTGTGAAGGCGAAGAAAAGCTGTCCGGTCTCATCCTCGATGAGGGTATTCGGCAGCTTGCTCCAGCTCGCCTCCATGCGGGCGAGCTGTTTCAACTCGCCCTTCGGTTTGCCGACGCTAGGGGCTGATGCTGCGCTACCAGTTGTGCCGCTGCTGCGGTAAGAGAAGACGCGCAATCGAGAGGCACACGCCGGACAGCAACAAGCGCCAATCTCATGCTCTGACTTTGGCAAAGGTGTCGGACGGGCGCAAGCAACCAATTCGCGGCGTTTAGGCAGTGGGTCCCTGTAGTACCAGCAGACGAACTGCAAGGCGTTCCTCGAATTCGCAAAGCCTTAATTGAGGAAGCTTGCCGACGACCGTCTTGGCCCAGGCGGGCAACGTCAGGCTGGTGCGCGGGCTTTGGAAAGACGAATTCCTGCGCGTGCTGGAAAACTTCCCGGCGGGCAAGCATGACGAGGAAGTGGACGCGCTCTTCGGCGCTTATGAGTAAATCGGCGGACGCGGCGCGCGGTTTGTATGGGAGGCCGTCAACATTTCGCGGCCCGGCGGGTCTGTTCGAGTGCTTTGATCAAAGGCTGCTCAAGGGCAAGGCGATGGTGTGGTGACCGGGCACACGATGAAACCAGAGCCCAGAGTCGGAGGCTGTTTCGAGGACGTGCCCCGCGTGAGCATGGACCCGGACGCGCACTAAGCCATTCAGAGATTCTATGACAAGATTATTTTGGGCCGCCCGCTGCCGTAGGCGCGCGCGTGGCAGGTGGGCGCACATGCTCGTTTTTGCGCGTTGCATTGCACGCCCTGGCCGTATACTCTCTCCCCCGGCTGGCCTGGGTGAACCAGTCCCGTAGTGCGCTGCTGAATAAACTAAGTGCGGGCGAGAAAAACGATGACTATTGAGAGCCAAATGCGGACGCCGCGAGAAGTTCGAGAAGTGGGGAGCCAAGATTAACCTCCTGCGAGCCCATCTCGCGGCCAACGGACCAAATCCACGAAGACCGAATGAAAAGGAGGGCATTAGCCAAGACCTGGAACAAGACTATGCCCATCTAGCGAGCTGCTGCCTCAACTACGAGCACACCGTCAGGCGCTTTCGGGCGCAGAACAAGGCGCTGGCAGACGCCCTGCGCGGCTTGCTGTCGGATATGGCCGATAGCGGATGCCGGGTGACCTGCGCGGTTAAGAAAGCTCGTGCCGTACTCGCTCAATACGACAATGAGAACCTGCCTCTGCCCCAACTGCACGCTGGAAGCTCCAAGGGCATCTTCTCACGCTGAGGATCGCGCTGGTATTCGATGGTGGTAAAGCTGCCAGGGATGGTAAAGCTGGTCAAGCCGGGGCAGCCGTAATTGTTCGTGTAAGATTGAGCTTGCACCACGGCGGGCAGCGTCAAAAGCAGCAGCAGCCCTTTAAGGGAACGCCCAAATGGACGAACGAACTGAATGAGCTTCATATTAACCTTCCGATGCTTCTGAACCACCGTCCGCGATTGTGCGCCTCTGCCCCGGGGATTGCCAAGCCTGATTTCAAGACCTCCGGTGCGCCGGTACGCCGCTTGGCCCTGCCTACGTTTGCGTTTAGCCGCCGAGCAGGGCATCGGACCGGAGGACACTGCGGCAGTGAAGAAGTTCGACCGTAATCGTGCGGGGAAGGGCAGCAACCAGGACTGGGAGAATCCGCACGATCCGGAGGAGAAGATCGGTCCCAAGAAGTGAAGAGATCAAGACGGTTGGAGGAGGAGTTGCCTGGAGAAGCTGCGACGGCCGACCGAACGCGGGAAAAAGAAAAGGCGCAGTCAGCGAATACTGCGCCCCTATGAAAAAACCCTCAAACAACCCACTTTTATGGACAGAGAGAGGGGATTCTTGTTCAAACGAAAGCAAAGAATGAGGGGCAGCAGAAAGGGGCGACCCTGAGGCGAGTCGCCCCTCAACTCCCATGATAACACTAGCCAAAGATATTTGAAATTTTGCGGTCGCCGACCCGAGCGTGCTTAGAGGTTCGAATGCGTTGTTCCCGGTCGGCGACCGCAAAATTTCAATTATTGTACCCTGGGCTTTGTCGGACGGCTCC
>Ga0326727_10002331_pt1 | contig 65612 bp, 61 predicted proteins | sample MB2enrmetagenome_FD_207643 | JGI IMG/M metagenome (GOLD analysis project Ga0326727, IMG submission 207643) | Lab enriched peat soil microbial communities from McLean, Ithaca, NY, United States - MB29MY | ecosystem: Environmental > Terrestrial > Soil > Wetlands > Peat | place: USA: New York...
GCAAGAAAAAATTGCTATGGCTGCACAAGAGGAAAAACATGGGGAGGGAATAAATTTCGACTCGATTTCTCAGTGAGGCAATGATTGAAATTTCGACTCGATTTTTTCTTGACGCAACACGCTTATCGATTAGGGTGGGTACCTTAACGGGTGGATAGACAGTTGGCGGACTTCGCTGAAAAATAGAAATCAGAAAGACCCGTCCGAGTATTACTGACTTCATCACAGGATGGCTAACCATAAAATCCGTTAAAAGGTACAATGGATACTTTTCGTGCGTCTTTGTGCCTTTTCGCAGCTTCTCTACGAAATCAAAAACAGACTTAAGAATGTTTTTATGAACGGTGCCGTTTCTTGTTTATTTTTTGCTATTCCGATAAAATGAAATTGAAAGGGGGAAATTTTGCAAACGAATAGAACCTCCCTGTCTGGTAAAATTCTCCTGATTTACATGCTGACCATCCTTGCGTCCTTTCTGGTCATCAGCAGCATCATCGCTGTCAACCGGTTTATCAGCATCCGGAAAGAAGTGAAAGATATGACTGAACAAATAGCGGCCCGGCTCAGCATCAGCCTCGTCTACCCGATCTGGAACTTCGAGGATCTCCAGATCGGTTCCCTGATCGGGATCGAAATGACCAATAGCGGTACTCTGGGAATTTACATACGTGATCCGAAGAACCGCATCCTGAGTGCCTGCGTCCGGTTCAATTCGGCTTTGGTTTCCACCCCGACGGAAACGGAATATCCGGTCTTGGTGAAAACAGCCAGCAAAAGAGTGGTAAAGAACATCTATTACCAAAAGCAGTGGATCGGATCGGTCGAAGTCTTTACTTCAGACCGCACCCTGCTCATGAATATGGGGATCAATCTGCTGGTTATTTTCGGGTGCATCATGTTGATTCTTCCCGTCATCCTGTTGTCTACATACTGGATCATCCGAAAAACTGTCATTCGGCCAATCCTTCTCCTGAGTCAGGCTGTCGATGACTTTTCCAGACATCAGTACGATAAGCCGATTCAACTGAAAGGCCAGAATGAGCTTGGAAAATTGGTGAAAAACTTCAACGAGATGGCGGAGACCATCGATCGGTACAATCGGGATCTCCGGAATATGGTTGAAGAAAAGACCGCAGAAACGATCCAGGCGATCGAACTCCTTGCCCAGTCGGAGAAAATGGCTTCTCTGGGGAACATGGTTTCAGGAATCGCCCATGAAATCAACACTCCCGTCGGCATAGGCGTAACGGCGGCTTCGTTCCTCTCGATGAAGACGAAAGAATTCGCCGAGATTTATTCGAATGGAGATATTCATCGTTCCGATCTGGAAAGTTATCTCGAAAATGCGAAAGAATCGAGCAACATCATCCTTTCCAACCTCGAACGGGCTTCCGACCTGATACAGAGTTTCAAAAGAGTTGCGGTCAACCAGACCCTGAATGATATTCACGATTTCAACGTCCGCTCCTATCTGAACGATATACTGAACACGATACACCCGAGGCTGAAAAAAACTACCCACAGGGTTGAGATCGACTGTCCGGAAGACCTGGTTATCAATAGTTCTCCTGGCGCATTTTCGCAGATACTGACCAACCTGATTATAAACTCGCTGATTCATGCCTTCGATGAGGGTGAGTCGGGGCTGATCCGGATACAGATTCATTTCCGGGAAGCCGAAAAGTTGCTGGAAATCCTCTACACAGACAACGGGAAGGGAATCCCGCAGGAAAACATGAAATTGATTTTCACGCCGTTCTTTACGACGAAAAGAGGACAGGGAGGAACGGGGCTTGGCCTGAATATCGTTTTCGGCGTTGTAACCCAGCAACTGAAGGGAAGCATCCAATGCGAAAGCGTTCCCGGAACAGGGGTTAAATTTATTATCAAAATTCCACTAATATCCGAAGGAAACTGATTTATGCAAAAAGAAGAAACAAAACTTCAGTTTGTTGAAGAAATCCGGAAAGAAAGGGAAAATTGCGCCCAGGATAAATGGATTATTCTGGTTGTCGATGACGAAGAAGAGATTCATGCGGTAACAAACATGGTTCTCAAGGACCTGGTCTACGACGGCAGAAAGTTTGAACTGATCCACGCCTACAGCGCGATGGAGACAAAATCGATCTTGAATCGGCAAGAAGGAATTGCCGTTATTCTCCTTGACGTCGTTATGGAGACCGAAGATGCTGGTCTCCGTCTGATTCCCTTCATTCGCGAAGAATTGAAGAATGACGCGATCCGCATCATCATCCGGACCGGCCAACCCGGTCAGGCTCCGGAAGAGAAGGTGGTCCTTCAATATGACATCAACGACTACAAGGCGAAAACCGAACTGTCCGCACAGAAACTTGTCACAACCATCATTACCGCATTCCGGTCCTACGAAAACATCCGACTCCTCAATCGGAAAAACAGCGAACTTTTGCGACTGATGGGTTTCAAGTACGAGTTCTTTAATCAGTACAGTCAGTATTTCCAGCCCAAGATCAAAGAAGTCGCCGTGAATCTGGGACAACTCTTGACTTCGCCGGGCCTTCCTGACCAACCGAGAAACAATCTTGAACAGGCAACGCAGAAAATCGACGGCCTGGTTGCCTCCGCGAAAAAGGTTTTCGATATCGAATTACTCGAAAACGCCGTCGAGGCGAGATATTCCGAAATAGTCAATCTCGAAGAATTGCTGTCCGAATTGTCAAACATCCATGCCGATTCCATCAGGAAGAAACGTTTGAAAATCCGAATCGATCTGGATTCGACCGCAAAAGCATACCGTTCCAATCGAACCATTATGAAAATCCTCTTCAATGAACTTTTTTTCAACGCCATCATTTATAACCGGGAGGATGGTTTTATTCATTTCCGGGGATGGACGGAAGGCGAATTTCTGATATTCAGCATCGAGGATTCCGGCATCGGTGTACGAACAGAAAACCAGGGAAGAATTTTTGAGCAGTTCTACCGGACCGCCGAGTCGACTCGTATCAACCCGTACGGTGCAGGACTCGGACTGTTCATGGTGAAGAAATGCCTGGAATATTACGGCGGCACAATTAAAATTGAAAGTCGCCACCAGGAAGGCAGTTGCTTCACGTTCCGCATGCTGCGACAGCAATAGGAAGGAAAATTATGCCGGACGGAAAACTGAATTTTCTGGAAGAACCGATTCAGGATACAGAACGGCGGACGGAAAAACCGGTAAAAGCCTGGACTGTCCTCATTGTCGACGACGAAGAAGAGGTGCATACCGTTACGAGACTGGTTCTGCAGAACCGGGTGATTTTCCATCGATCGCTCCGATTCATCAGTTCCTATTCCGCCAGGCAGACCCTGGAAATTCTGGACCGGGAAAACGATATCGCCGTCATCCTTCTCGATGTTGTAATGGAACAGAACGATACGGGTTTCCAGATCGTTGAGAATATCCGCAAGATCAGAAAGAACGGCACTGTCCGGATTATCCTGAGGACGGGCCAGCCCGGTCAAGCCCCGGAAGAAAAGGTAATCCTGGATTATGATATCAACGACTACAAGGCCAAAACGGAGCTAACCGCCCAGAAACTCTTTTCTACGATCGTAACGGCGATACGATCCTATCGGGATCTGCAGGCGCTGGAGAAAAACAGGAAAGGTCTTGAAAAGATCATCGACGCTTCCGCCAGCATCTTTGAACTCCAGTCTCTCAAGAAGCTGTCTTCCGGTATCCTGACCCAGCTTACTTCCCTTTTGAGACTGGAATCCGACGCCATTTATGTCAGTATGTCCGGCATCGCGGCGAGGGGAACCCGCGGAAAATACCATGTCCTCTCGGCGCTCGGCAAATATTCTTCCTACGATGGCTGCGACCTGAAGGACCTAAGCGACTCCAACGCGAACGATCTGATCCGGAGGGCGATTGAGGAAAAGAAAAGCTTCCATCTGGACCGTTACTTTGTCTCCTATTACCTGAATCAGAACGGTTCGGAAGAAATTTTTCTCCTCGAAGGTGCGGAAACCCTGAGCGATTTGGATATCAATCTGATTTCCGTTTTCAGTTCCAACATTGCCATTGCTTACGAAAATCTCTATCTCAACCTGGCGCTCAAGGAATCGCAGACGGAAACCATTTTTACCCTCGGCGAAGTGATGGAAAACCGTTCCCGGGAGACGGGCAATCACGTCCGAAGGGTGAGCGATTACTGCAAGATCATCGCCCATGCCCTCGGGCTGAACGAGGAGGAAACGGAAACGGTCCGGGTCGCATCCGCGCTGCACGACATCGGTAAAATCGGGATAGCGGACAGCATCCTGCAGAAACCGGATTCGCTGAATCCGGAGCAAGCTGACACAATGAAAAAGCACACGATCATGGGCTGGGAGGTGCTGAAACATTCCACCGGTTCCATACTGAAGGCGGCGGCTATCATCGCTTATCAGCATCATGAACGATATGACGGATCGGGATACCCGCAGGGACTTCGGGGTGACGCCATACACCTCTACGCCCGCATCACCTCGGTAGCCGATGTTTTCGACGCGCTGACGAACGACCGTGTATACCGGAAAGCGATGAACGTAGACGAGGCGCTCGCTTACCTTCGGGAAAACAGCGGCAGCTATTTCGATCCCGGGATCGTCGATTGCTTCACGGCTAACCAGGAAGCAATCCTTGAAATCGGAAAGAAGTTCACCCCGGGAACGGTTTCGTTAGAACCATCGTCCGACGCCGATCATTGAAACAAAACGCATCATTCTGTTATCATCAGGAGAGTGAATGAAATTCGCTTGCATTCTGATTACCGTGATGCTCGGGATCATTCGGGGATATTCTCAAACAGCTCCCGTCGACTGGTCAACCGTTCAAGTGGTAACCGAAAATCTACCTCCCCTCGGTTATCTCGATGAACGCGACAGCAACCGTTTAAAAGGCGCAACGGCAGAACAAGTTCAAGCGGCAATGAACCATTTGGGTATTACAAATAAAATCGAAGTCTATCCCTGGCCGAGAGCTTTAGCTATGGTTCAGGATTCTGCCGATGTTTTCATTTTCAATCTGGCAAGAACCGCTGAACGGGAAAATCTCTTTCAATGGGTGTACAAGACTGCGGAAAAAAAAATCGGCGTTTTTGCCTTGAAAGGCAGAAGCGATATCGTGATACATTCATTTAACGACTTGAAAAAATACAAGATAGTCGTACTTGATCAGGATATTGCACAATTGATATTGTTGCAAAGGGGTTTTGACAAGGCTGGCAATAATGTTCTTTATCCGATGACACCGGAAGTAAATATCATCCGGTTTCTTTTTGACAGTCGCGCCGATGTTTGGGTAAAAACATATCTAACCGAGCATGATATTGATAATTTGATTAAAGCTGCCGAAAAAGATCCCAAACAATTTGTCAAGATATTCGACATCGATGAATTGCCCGTTGGCCTCTACCTGGCGACCGGTCTACAAACAGCCGGTGAAAAAGTCAGACTATTTGCCGACGCAATGAAATCGGTTCAATCGAAAGTCAATTCAAGGAAAAATTTGATACGTTAAGTAAATACCAGACCTGTGATATTATCCGTTATTACGATTCATCCCGAATTGAAAAGAGCCCCCCTATGCCTGAACGCTGGAAATCGGGAAAAGCTGCGCCGGGTAACGGACAGTATCGAAGCACAGGCTTGATGCGTTTCTTGCGAAAGTGCCGTTTTGGCTCTACAATAAAGATATCATATCCCCCGGGGGGAAAATGGAACTCCGCGAGAACGTTCCTGCCTTTATTCAGTACCGAGACGCACTGCTCGCGGGCGATTTCCGCTATTACCGTCCGGATCCGGAATTCATTCTTACGCGGGAAGCTCAGTCTCTCATCACCGCGGTTACCGACTGCTTCTACCTGAAGCGCTACTTCCGATCCAGCGGCTTTCCCTTTTTCAAGAAATTCTTTTTCGACTTCGACTACCGCTCTCACCGCATCCGCTATCCGCGCCTTCTGACGAAGGAAATCCTGGATCCGGCATCTTTCTCGGACGCGGTACCGGGAAACACCATCGAACAAAATCTCTTCATTGCTCAATTCATGGAGCTACGTGACCCGGTCGGACGCTTTTTCACGGACCGCTTCGGTCGTCCGCTCGAACCCTTCGCTCTTTCGGCACAGCCCGTGCTCCAGACACTGAAGGAACTCGCCGCACGACTCACCGGTACCGACGCCCGATCGGCTCAAAAGGCGGAGGTGGTCGCTTCCTACGCGGCCGACCTGGAAAAGCTTCTCACCGTCTTCGAGCTGGTAGGAAAACTCTTCATGCAGATGAAAAGCGCATCCCTGCCGCAGTTGCGTTCGGGGCACCTGCTCGGAATGGTGAGCGGACTGAATTCGTTCTTTTCGGAACTTTCGCGGACGTTTACGGCCTTCGGACTCGTGCTGGTAAGCCTTCCCGGCCTTCCGCCCGCGATTCCGCTCATCGACCGCCTTGCCCTGCTTTCCCGCGACGCCGCCACGAGCTACACGGCGGACATGCTGGAACCGGCCCTCGTTTCGATGAACTGCCGCCTCGAAATGCGGGACAACCGGCTGCGGATCATCGACGAAGATCCTGTCCACGTAGGCCCCTTCACCCGCTTTCTGGATTCCATCCTCGACCTTTTTCTTCCGCCCGTGAAGGACGACAATAACGGCGGCGATGGAATCGACGTGGTGGAAAAAGAGCGTGCAGCCGCGGAAAAAGCCATCGCCGATGCAAAACGTATGAAGTCTGCCGACGAAGCCGCGCCGCAGGGGCAGAAGACGGCCCAGAAGCCGCCGGAGGAAGATCTCGGGCCGATCCTTCCCGGCACGCAGTTCCAGTCGATGCTGGACAACCTCAAGCGTTTTAACGAAATGCTGAAAAACGATCTCGCCCCCGAAATCGGTGAGAAGGGCGAAATGAAGAACTTCAAGCAGGGATTCGACCAGTTCGACGTCGCACCTGCCGAGCGCAATTTCCAGGACGGAAGGATCATCCTGAACGGTCGTTTCAACAACATCCCCGGCGACGTACGCTACAGCGACAAAATGATCGTGGAGAGCACCCACTGGCTTTACGACCGCGTGAAGACCATCCTGGAATACTACCGCGTGGGCGAGTTGGGAATTCCGCTGGAGCGCGCGAGACTCCTCGTGGAGGATGTCCGCGGTCTCTTCTACCCCTCCAAGAACGAATACAACGATGCGAGGCGCTACGGAAGCTTCCAGCAGTTCCGCATCAGCGTCCGCCGTATTTTTTCCACGAACAGCATCCAGAACCGTTACAACAACCTTGTCGCCCAGATTTCCAACCAGCTCGACGACACCCGCTACCTGGTCATCCAGGAGCAGACGAAACTGGAAGACCAGCAGACGGCTAAGAAGAAGTGAAGCAAGGAGTTTCCATGCAGATTTCCATTCCTTCCCTTCTCCGCATCAAGCCCGGCGCTTTCGACAATATCGGGCGGTACCTCGCTTCGGCGGGTTTCAAAAACGCCGCGATCTGCTGGGGCGAAGGGATGCGTGAATCTCTTTCTTCGCGCCTGGACGCTTCGTTCGCTAAGGCGGGCGTGGGGAAAACCGTTGAGGAAACGGTTACGGACAACGCCTCGGAGTCGCTTGCAAAAGCCGCTTACGCGTTGCCCGCCGGAACGGACGTTCTCGTGGCGGCGGGCGGAGGAAAGGCCATCGATGCCTGCAAGTATATGGGTTTTCTCTTGAAAAAACCGGTCCTTTCTGTACCGACGGCGATGTCCAACGACGGCTTCTGCTCCTCCACGGTATCGCTTCCCGTTAACGGTAAGAAGCGCACGCTTCCCGCCGCCATCCCATGGGGTGTAACTGTGGACACGGAGATCGTCGGGAAGGCGCCATCCGTTTTCCTCCTCTCCGGCGTCGGCGACATGGTGAGCAAGTTCACCGCCATCCACGACTGGAAGAGATCCTTTCATCAAACGGGGGAGATCGTCAACGACTTCGCCGTGCTGGTTTCACTGCAGTCGGCGGAAAACCTCGCCAATTCGAAGAACCGAGACATCCATTCGCCGGATTTCCTGAAGCTTCTCGCGGGATCGCTCGTGATGAGCGGAGTGGCGATGGAAATCAGCGGCTCCAGCCGCCCGGCAAGCGGCAGCGAACACCTGATCTCGCACGCGCTCGACCGCATCTCGGAAAAGCCGGCGATGCACGGCATCCAGGTGGGACTCGCCACCTTCGCCGTAGCACGCCTCCAGCGGAACCCGAATGCGGAACTCATCCGCGGCGTTCTGGAAGAGACGGGTTTTTTCGACTGGCTGCGGGAACATCCCCTCAGGAGAAGCGAGTGGACGGAAGCCGTGAAGCTGGCCCCGGCAATCAAGCAGAACTTCTACACGATCCTTTCGGAACCCGGAATGACGGACCGGCTGATCGAAGAAAGCGCCACCGGCGGCCCGCTCGACGGATTTCTCGCTTAATCTTCCGCACGTTGCGAGGCAGCGGGGTATTCCCCGCCGGAATGAGTTATGAATGGTTATAAGATAATATCTTCAGAAGAAGATGATAGATTCCGGTCTTGCAATATCAAAGTTTTAATTGGATGATACGGTAATTTCTCAAAAACCTTAAAAGAAGGGATGTAGTGCTGAGTTGCGACCGGCCTTCGCGCTTCAGCGGCTATTGACTCCGGTCCGGGCTGTACTCGGTACATTATTTCGAATATTCTACGCGAGACCGCGTCCCACCTGATTGACCGCCTTTCCGAGGAGATCGTCGGAGGTCTGGATCACCTTTTGGTTGGCCTCGTACAAACGCTGTATCTCGATCATCCGCGTCATTTCCACCACGCCGTCCACATTGGACTTTTCGAGAAAGCCCTGGCGCACGTTCGGCCTGGCGTCGCCCTCGGCGACGAACGCCGCACCGCTGAACTCGCCCTCCCGGTAGTAGGTGTTGCCCTCTTTTTCCAGATAGCGCCGTTCCGGAAAATCGACGATTTTCAAACGGTCGAGCTTTTTCTGGCCCTTCCAGTCGTTGCCGGCCTTGTCCGTGAACTCGGTGGGCGCGATATCGCCGTTGACGTAGATATTGCCGTCTTTGTCGACCTGAAAATTGTTCTGTCCCACCTGGACGGGACCGTTTTCGCCGAGCACCTTGTTGCCGTGCCTGTCCACGAGGAAACCCTCGTTGCTGACGGTAAAGCTGCCCGCGCGGGTGTAGCGCTCTCCCTGATCCGTCCGGACGGAGAAGAACCCCTCTCTCTCGAGAGCGAGGTCGAAATCGTTGTTGGTATCCTGGAGACTGCCCTGCTCGTAACGGGTCCAGCTTTCATTGAACTCGACGCCCGTTCCGAGCTTGCCTACCACGGGGGCTAGGTCGTAACTGCCGAGGGGGAATTTCACCACGCCGTCGTCGTTCACGCGGCGGATCAACATCTCCGGAAAAGCCTTCAGGACGCTCGTCTCCTTCTTATAACCGTCGGTGTTGATGTTGGCGAGGTTGTTGGCGACCACGTCCATTTCGTTGACCATCGTCGTCATTCCGCTCGCGCCGGTATAAAGTCCTCGAACCATGTTACCCTCCGGGGCCTTGCCGCCCTGCCCTTGGAGTATCGGCACTCCAGGCCGGAGCTTTAGCCCGGATGAACAAACCTGCGCTGTTGACCCGAGACTTCTTACAGCCGAGCAGCCTCACCCTATCTTTGCCTGCAATAAAGTGCGCAAAGAATGAATCCGGGAAACCACTGCGAACAGACAATTCCCGTCGGCTCTCTCCGCTCGGGACCGCACAAAAAGGCTGCGTTCGCCCGGAATATTCAGCCCCAAAAAAAACTCCGTTCTAAACCGCTCTTGCGTAAAACCGCCCGGGATACTGCACCACCAAACCGCGCAGTTCGAGTTTCGTAAGAAGTGCGTTGAGTGCGCCCATCTGCAAGCCGCACTTTCCGGCGAGTTCGTCGATATAGGCGTCCTGTTCCAGGAGCTTCCAGACGGCTTCTTCTTCGGGTGACAGGCAGTCGACCTTCGACGCGGCGGGTTCCACTTTGCGGAGTTCGCGCCCGTTCCCCGCGACATCCAGCACGATTTCCTCGGGCCGCAGGGCGATTTTCGCACCGTCGCGAATGAGGCGGTTGCTGCCTTCGTAGCGCGGATCGACCGGATTACCGGGAACGACCCAAAGCTCGCGTCCCTGGTGCTCGGCGTACTTCGCGGTATGGAGCGCTCCGGACTTGGCGGGCGCCTGCACAACGAGCACCGCGTCGGAAAGACCGCTGATGATCCGGTTGCGGAGAGGAAAGTGGAGACGGTCCGGCAGCGTTCCCGGCGCGTACTCGCTGACCACGCAGCCCGTGTCCACGATGCGGTCGTAGAGATTGCGGTAGTCGCGCGGATAGACCACATCCACCCCGCTGCCGAGAACCGCTACCGTGTAGCCTCCCAAAGCGACCACGGCGGACTGCGCGATATGGTCATGCCCCTTCGCGAGGCCGCTGACGATGCCGATATGGTAGTTGACCAGTTCCGACGTGAACCAGCGGTTGACTTCCTCGGCCTCGGAGGAATACTCCCGTGTGCCGACTACCGCCACCGTTTTGATGGATGGATTGTAATTTCCGAGAACGTAAAGCAGAAAGGGCGCATCGGTAAGCTGGAGGAGCCTCGCCGGATAAGCCGGGTCATCTCGGGAGAGCATTTGAATACCCTTCGCCCGGCACGCTTCGACGATCTTCTCTCCCTCGCCGGCCATGGCGCGGAAAAGCTTCTCGGCACCCTCGGCCTTCACGCCGATCATTTCCACCTGTTCGCCGACGGGCAGTTCAAAGTAAGCTTCGACGCTTCCCGTCCGCTCCAGGATGCGGTCGTAGCGTTTAGGACCGATGAAGGCGTTCCATGAAAGTCCGGCCAGAAGGACCTCCCGGTTCATTTCGCGCCCCCTTCCCGGTTTCGCAGAAAATTCTGCAGCCGGAAGCTTTTTCCCGCCCTATCGAGGTGGAAATCAGCGCGTCGAAGGGAAAACCGGCATAGCGTTAGCGAACGAACGGCAAAGAAACCGTAATGCGGACAAGCGCCGACCACACCGGCCGTAACCGGTAGAAGGAAAAATCTTTTCACGCACGTACTCCTTTTTCATTATCCGGCGCGAAGCCGGAATTTTTCATTTCATGGGACCGACTGGTATTTTCCCACCAGGTCTTTCAATCGGTCGAGAAGGAAAGGTTTGACCAGGAAGTCTTTCACTCCGAGCGCGGTCAACTGCTCCCGATAGTTCACCTCGTTATAAGCAGTGGTGACGATAACCGGAGTACCGCCGGAAATATCATGCAATTTCCGCGTCAGTTCAATCCCGTCCATCTGGGGCATCCGAATATCCGTGATTACCAGATCGGGATGGTACTTCCGGAAGATTTCCAGCCCCTCAAGCCCATTGGATGCCTCGTAAACCTGGCCGGCACAACCTTTTAGAAAAAGCGTGACCTCGCCGCGAACATCATCGGCATCCTCGACATATAAAAGCGATAGCCCGCCCGAAAGCGTTTTATCGGAAGACCCCCCCATTGCATCCCCCTTACTACCTATAAATTATACCATATCCGGAAATTGTTCGCCAGTCGTCGGTGGAAAAAAAGGGCCCCCGTTTCCGGAGGCCCTGGATCAGGTCAAAAATTTTTACTTCTTTTCTTTCGTTGCGGCCTTATCCTCGATCACAGCCTGGGCGGCGGCAAGGCGGGCGATAGGCACACGGAAGGGCGAACAGGATACATAGTTCATGCCGGCGCGGGCGCAGAACTTGACGGATTTGGCTTCACCGCCATGTTCGCCGCAAATACCGACCTTGAGGTCTTTGCGGGTGGAGCGGCCCTTTTCGATAGCCATCTTCACCAGCATACCGACTCCTTCCTGGTCGAGGGACTGGAAGGGATCGTCCTTGAAGATACCGGCCTTCTTTTCGTCGACATAGTCGGGAAGGAAGCGCCCGGCGTCGTCGCGAGACATACCGAGGGTCATCTGGGTCAGGTCGTTGGTGCCGCAACTGAAGAATTCGGCTACCTGGGCGATCTGATCGGCCAGGAGGGCAGCCCGCGGGACTTCGATCATCGTTCCGACCATATAAGAAACCTTCACACCGGCCTTCTCGATAAGGGAATCGGCCAGATTGCGAGTGCGGGTGTCGAGGATCTGCAGTTCCTTACGGTCGATCACGAGCGGGATCATAATTTCCGGGTGAACCTTGCCGCCGGCCTTGGTCACGTCAATGGCCGCGGAGATGATGGCGGTCACCTGCATGTCGAGGATTTCGGGGAAGGTGATGCAAAGGCGGCAGCCGCGGTGGCCGAGCATCGGGTTAGCCTCATGCAACTGTTCCACACGGTGCTGAATCTTGTGAACAGGTACGCCGATCTTCTCGGAAAGCTTCTTCTGTCCGGCCTCGTCATGCGGAACGAACTCGTGAAGAGGCGGGTCGATGAGGCGGATGGTAACAGGCTTGCCTTCCATCGCCTTGAAGATGCCGGTAAAGTCTGCCTTCTGGAAAGGAAGCAGCTTGTCGAGGGCCTTCTTGCGGTCTTCGACATTTTCGGCGACGATCATTTCCTGCACGGCAAGGCGGCGTTCCTCGGTATCGAAGAACATGTGCTCGGTGCGGCAAAGACCGATGCCTTCGGCGCCAAGTTCAATAGCCTTCTGGGCGTCGTAGGGAGTGTCGGCGTTGGTGCGGACCTTGATCTCGCGGATTTCGTCAGCCCACTTCATGATGGTCTTGTAAGCTTCGGGTTCCTTGGGCTGGATCAGTTTGAGGGCGGTCTTGTATACGTCGCCGGTGGTGCCGTTCAGGGTGATGAATTCCCCTGCCTTTACCACATTATCGCCAACTTTGAACTCGCCTTTCTCATAATCGATGTCCATCTTTTCGCAGCCGACGATGCAGCACTTACCCCAGCCGCGGGCAACAACGGCCGCGTGGGAAGTCTTTCCGCCGGTGGCGGTGAGGATACCGGAAGCGGCATGCATACCGCCCACGTCCTCGGGGCTGGTTTCCTTGCGAACGAGGATGACCTTTTCGCCCTTGGCGGCGAGCTGTTCGGCGTCATGCGCGTTGAAGACGACCTTACCGGAAGCGGCGCCCGGAACAGCGTCGATACCGTTAACGATGAAGTTCTTTTTGAGTTCATCCTTCTGGCTCGCATCGATGACCGGATAGAAGATACCTTCGATGTCCTTGTCTTTGATGCGCATAATGGCCTGTTTTTTGGTAATCAGCTTCTCTTCGACCATATCCACGGCAACCTGAAAGGCGGCCATAGGAGAGCGCTTGCCGGTGCGGCACTGCAGCATGTACAGTGTCCCTTCTTCCACGGTGAATTCGAGATCCTGCATTTCCTTGTAGTGGTGCTCGAGGGTCTTGCGAACTTCAACCAACTGCTGATAAGCCTTGGGATCCTTCTTCTCGAATTCGGAGAGCTTGAGAGGGGTACGGATACCGGCCACCACGTCTTCACCCTGGGCGTTGATGAGGTAATCGCCGTAGAAAACGTTTTCGCCGGAGTTCGGATCGCGGGTAAAGCATACGCCTGTCCCGGAAGTATCGCCCTTGTTGCCGAACACCATCTGCACAACGTTGACGGCGGTTCCGATCACGCCGGTGATTTTTTCCACGCGGCGGTAGGTAACGGCCTTATCAGCCATCCAGCTACCGAACACGGCATCGATGGCACCCCAAAGCTGCTCTTTCGGATCCTGAGGGAAGGGCTTGCCGATTTCTTTCTGGTAGAGATCCTTGAAGAGCTTGACGACATCGGCAAGTTCCTCGACGGAAGCATCGGTATCGAGAACCTTCTTTCCAGCGGGAATATTCGCACGAACGCGTGTCTTTTCTTCCTTCACCTTCTCGAAGAGATGATCGAACTTCTCACGGGCAACACCCATAGCGGTGGATCCGTACATCATGATAAAGCGGCGGTAGGCATCCATCGCGAAGCGGCGGTTGCCGGTCTTATTGGCAAGGCCTTCAACGGAGGCATCGGAAAGACCAAGGTTCAGGATGGTCTCCATCATACCGGGCATGGAGATCGGAGCGCCCGAACGCACGGAAACGAGAAGGGGATCCTTCGCATCACCAAGCTTTTTGCCGCAAACGGTTTCGAGCCTCTTGATATGTTCGTCCACTTCCTGGGAGAGAGCTGCGGGATATTTCTTCCCGTTTTTGTAGAAGGCGTCGCAGACCTCGGTGGTGAGCGTAAAACCGGCCGGAACGGGAAGACCGATAGCGGTCATTTCCGCAAGGCCTGCGCCTTTTCCGCCGAGGAGTTCCTTCATGGTACCGTCGCCTTCGGACTTTTTGTTGCCGAAGAAGTACACGTACTTCTTATCCTTAGCCATAAGATCTATTCCCTCCTAAGAATTGAAATTCAACGTTAAGAAATGCAGTCTTTAATTTTAACTCCATTCCGGTTTTTTTGCAATCGCAGAGGCAGTTTCCCGGGAATATTTTCGTCGTATAGACGCACTTCCCCAAGTTGAAAACCCCAAACCCCGGCAGAAATCATCCGCCGGGGTTTGGGGTTTCACTTGCTCTGTTGAAAGCGTATCGATTTTTGCAGATTCCAGTTACGAGATCGATGCGATCGCTTCTTCTTCGGTATCGAAGATGGTGAAAAAGAACATCAGTTTGCTCATTTCCAGAAGACGCCGGATCTGGTCCGGCAATTTCACGAGCATCACCCTTCCCTCGATCTTGCGGACCAGGTTGAGACCATAAATCACTACACCGATACCGGAACTGTCGATATAATTCACGGCGGACAGGTTGAGCACGAAAAAACGGACACCCGAAGCCGCCTGCTGTTCAAACATACTGCGAAGTTCAGGAGCATTGTAAAGGTCGATATCACCTTCAATGCGGAGAATCAAAGCCGGCATTCTTTTTTCTTGTGTTATCAACATAGCGTTTCCCGTCCAATTGGTTTCTTTTGTACGTGCATCATTCCACCAGCTTCATCGCTGTTGGTTCCATAAGTTTATTCTCCTCCGGTTTCGCGAGAAATTCCTTGAGTTTGTTGAAAATACCCTGACTGGAGGCAGAAATCTCCCGGATCTCGGAAAGCGCCATCAGAAGGATGTTCAGATTCTCCACGTGCTTCGAGGTGTTGGCCATCGAGCGGCCCGAGAATTCGCGGAGTCCCTGCACGGTCCCGAGCGTATCTTCCGATGTCTGCCTCTGCGCTTCTATGGCTTTCCGGACCATAAGCGTAATCTGCACGAGATCCTGTATCGAACGGATGATGTCCGCCACTGTCCGGTCCTGCTCCTCGAGGGACGCGGAGAGTTCGCTGGTCTTTTCCAGATTGTCTCTCGCGAAATTGATGACCTGGCCGAGGCCGTCTCCCGCCTTCTCCGACAATTCCACCGATTCGGTGATCTTCGCAGTGATGGAACTGACCACCGCGCCGATTTCACGGGCGCTCCGGTTGGTATTCTCGGACAGCTTGCGAATCTCGTCGGCAACGATGGCAAAGCCCTTCCCCGCCTCACCGGCGTGGGCGGCTTCGATCGCAGCGTTCATCGCCAGCAAGTTCGTCTGTCGGGAAATATCCGTAATCACTCGCAACATCTTGAGAATCTGCTGGGAGTATTCCGCCACTTCGCGGATGGAAGCGACGCTCGCCTTCACAGCTTCGCCGCCGCCCTGCGCAACTCCGTTCAAATTTTCCGAAAGCGTCCGCGTCTTCTCCGAACTGACACGGATGGACTTCACGCTGCGGCCTATTTCCTCCACCGCACTCGCTTGCGAATCTACGGCCCCGGACTGCCGTTCGATGGTATCCGACAAATCCCGGAAATTCGTCCGGACCCCGTCGAAGGCGGCATGAATTTGCTCGATCGCCTGGGTCTGACTTCTCGTCTCGTCCTCGATTTGCCCCATGTTGGTCTGAATGTCGCCCACGTTATTCTGCACCCAGTCGATGGTAAAATTCAGCTTTTCCCAGAACTGCAATAAATTCTGGAAAGACGTACGCAGACCGGCGCTGTTTTCGGTAAGTCGCTGAATCTCGTCGTTCCGTTCCCGCACCTGAACATGAAGCCTTCGCAAATACGGCATGGCAAAGATAAAAGCAAGAATAATCAGTGCCACCGCGAGTAACTGAAGCAGCGACACCAAAAGAAACGGCGTAACCATCCAATCGCCGAACCGGAAGTGCGGATTCACATCGAGAAAATATCCGTTATCCGGGAAAAAAGTATCCGTAATAGGAATAACGATTTTCGCGCTTCCTTTTCCTTCGGAACGGAGGACACAATCGGAGTTGACAAAACCGCCGACAGTCTCCAAATCCGCCCCCGACATTTCCCGCGCGAAAATCTGCATGCCGGGAGCGATCACGCTTCCCGTCTCGTCGCACAGGGGCGATGCGACGGCGAAAACCACCCGGTTCGAAACGCAAATGAGGAAACGGTTGGTCTCCGATCCCGGAACCGAACTGGTCAGGCTGTAAATCTTCCGGAAGCGGACATCGGAAAGCAGAAAAGAGAGCGATTCGGCTTTTTTCCCTCCCGAAATAACTACCCCTTTCGGGGTAACCACCGCCGAGAGGTCGTTCACGTTGGTGTTACCGGAACTCCATGAGGCGCTTATTTCCGCAGGAAGCTTCCCGCCTCGTTCCCACGCAGACGCAGCGGTGCTGAAATTCTTTCTGAAAGCATATCCGCCTGGAAAGTCGAGGATTTCCCGGAAGCGCGTATCCATGTAATGGTTCCAGGCGGCCCGAACCTCGTTACCCAGGTTCCCTTGCATCTTCGAGACAATGCTGCCTTCCACGATCCAGAGCGCGATGAATGGAAGCACGGAAAAAACGGCAGCCAAAGCAATCACCAGCCAGAATCGACTGCTGAGAAGAGAAACGGAAGAAGCAGTCTTCGCCATGGATACCTCCGGCACCGGACCAAAATGATTACTAATTCTAGTCCATTATCGAGTTTTTGGCAAGTCAACGCGGTGAATCCGGTTACAAGCCGGCTCCATCGTCATCATCCCGGTTTGTTTCGTCATCGGCGGGTTTCGGCCATCCACCGGACGGTACTTCCACGACAACGGAATTCACCAGCACATCCTGAATGCGCTGCCGGTAAACGGGATTGAAAACAAAAACCGCAGGAAGCCAGAAGAGGAAGCCGATCAGGGAAAGCATCCCGTATCGCAGAAAGGATTCCAGCCAGTTGAGCTTACGGGATTCCGCTGAAATAACCGCAAGACGGAATATCCTCGCGCCGATCGTTTGACCGGAGGAAACCCAGCCGGTCGCGAAATACGCCGCTTCGAGGATGAATTGCGCGACGTTGATCTTGAGGCTCTCATGGGTGAGAAAGACCATCATCGCTTTCCAGAGTTCCTGCGTATTCGCAATCTTCGCGAACTGCCGGTATTCCTGCTGGTAAACAACGCCCATGATGACCGTCAGAATGACAGCAAGAATGATCTTGTCGATCGTAAAGGCGAGCGCGCGCTTCCACCAAGGCGCGAAACGCAAGGATACCTGCCCTTCATGGGCGGCTTCTTCGGTTACTTTTTCGGATTCGGTCGGATCCTGCATTTTCCCGCCTAGATTTTTTCGATTACATCGAGGATCTGGAGATATTTTTCCCGCGTTTTGAGAATGACATCGTAGGGAAGCGCCGGTGCCGGCGGCTGCTTGTTCCACTTGGTGCCGTCCAGATAGTCGCGGACAAACTGTTTGTCGTAGCTCGCGGGACTTTCCCCGACCCGGTAGGTTGTCAGCTCCCAATAGCGCGAGGAGTCCGGCGTCAGCACTTCGTCCACGAGCACCAGATTACCGTCTTCGTCCAGGCCAAACTCGAATTTGGTATCGGCGAGAATTATGCCGTATTTCTCCATGATTTCGCGAGCGGTAGTGAAGATATGAGTCGAAGCCTTCATGATCTTCTCGCCCAGTTCTTTGCCGACTTCGTTCATGAAGCGCTCATGGTTGATGTTCTCGTCATGGCCTTTCTCCGCCTTGGTGGAAGGAGTAAAGACAGGCTCCGGCAGTTCACCCGCCAGGCTGATACCAGAAGGAAGTTTCACTCCGCCCGCGGTGCCGCTCTTTTTGTATTCTTCGTATACGCTGCCGAAGAGATAACCTCGCACGACGCACTCCATCGGAATACGTTTGAGCTTCTTCACCAGTACCGAACGTTCGGCGATTCCTTCGTAAGCGGCGAGAAAAGGCAACTCGTTTTGCGGGGTAGTGGAAATAAGATGATTGTCTATGGAAGTAATCTTGGAAAACCAGCGGTTGGAAATACGGTTGAGCACGCGCCCCTTGTCGGGAATACCTTCGGCGAAGACCACGTCGAAGGCGGAAAGACGGTCGGTAGTAACGATCAACCACTGATCATTCTCTACCTCGTAGATATCGCGGACCTTGCCGCTGAAAAGTTTCTTGAGTTCCCGGATATCCGTCCGGGTCATCGCCTTGAGTTCCTGCATCTGGAAGGCTCCTGTCAATTTATTACGGGCAGTTCCCGCATTCGACTTTTATCTTCGCTGCCAGTTTGACCACGAGTGCCTTGAGTTCAGCGTAGGCATCCTCGAGGCGGTCATTGACGATCCGGTAATCGTAACGGTCCGCGTGCTCGACCTCGTGCTTCGCGGTGTCCACCCGGAGCCGGATCACCTCGGGATGGTCCTGGTTACGCTCCGTGATGCGCCGCTCCAGAGTGGCGATATCCGGAGGAAGGATAAAAATAAGCGGACAAGTCGGACAGGTGCTGCGAATGTTCATTCCGCCTTGCACATCTACATCCAGCAGGCAGATCTTGCCCTTCGCGTTGATCCGAGAAATCTCGGAACGCAGCGTCCCGTAGTAGTTCTGGTAAACCCGCGCCCATTCGACAAACTCGCCGGCTTCAATGAGCGCCTGGAATTCCTCCGTCGTGAGGAAGTGGTAATCCCTGCCGTTCATCTCGCCCACACGCGGCTTGCGGGTGGTCGCGGAAACGGAAAAATCGAGAATTTCGGGAAGATCCGCCAGGAGACGCTTGTACAGGGTGGTTTTCCCCACCCCGGACGGCCCCGATATGACGATGATCCCGGAATTCTCCATCTTGTCTACTCCAGGTTCCGGAGTTGCTCCCGGATTTTTTCAATCTCGCCCTTGATCACGATCGTGTTCTCGACGATACCGTAATCGCTGGACTTCGAAGCGATCGTGTTGGTCTCGCGGTTCATTTCCTGCCCGATAAAATCCAGCTTCTTGCTGTCACCCTTCGCCTTGCCGGACAGAATGGCCTCGAACTGCTGGATGTGACTCCCCAGCCGGACAATTTCCTCGTTGATGGCGGTGCGGCTGGCGACGAGTTCTACTTCCATGAGGATGCGGTTGCTCGCCAGAGGCGATGAAGCCTCCTGCCCGACGAGTTCCGAAATGCGCTCAGTGAGGTTCTTTTTGTACTTTTCGAGCGCTTCCGGGTAGATCTTCTCAATGGCGGCAAGCGCCGTGCGAATCGCCGCCAGGGAAGCCTCGATGTCATCCTGGGTGCGTTTGCCTTCGACGTACATCATCTCCAGCACCTTGTCGACCACCGATTCGGTCATGGCAAGCAGAGTACGTGAAAGTTCCTCGTCCTCGGCCTTGCGTTCCACCTCAAGCATGTGAGGGAGGGAAACAAAATCGCGCAGATTCATATCGGCGGTTACGCCCACCTCCCGGGCCAGCGAGGCGAGGGCGGTGCGGTACTTGCGCCCGAGTTCCAGGTTGACCACCACCTGATAGTTCTCGGCGTCCTTTTCCACGACGCGAAGAAAGAAATCGATCTTGCCCCTTCGCAGTTTCTCGAAAACCACGTTCTTGATGTCGTTTTCGAAGGCGTCGACCGGCTGGGGACTTTTGAGCTTGAACTCGAAGTAGCGCGAGTTCACGCTCTTGATCTCCATAGTAATATCGTACCGGTTGGTGCTCCGGAAATCGCTGGCGAAACCGGTCATGCTGCGAACCATATCGTCCACCTTCATTGTAACCTGGAAAAGGGCCTTCTGTCTATTTTTTTATCGTCCCGGTAACACGGTTTCTATTCATCCCGTTCATGACGGAGCGAAGTCCAGATTTTTTCGGCGGCCTTTTGCTCCGCCTCCTTCTTGGTCCTTCCGCGAGCGACAGCGGAAAACTTGTTCGCAACGTTCGCGCGGACTTCAAATACCTTGTTGTGATCCGGCCCGATCTCGTTGACCACGGTGTACTGGGGATACTCCCGAAACTTGGCCACGGCCCATTTCTGGAGCTGCGTCTTGTAGTCGCGGGTTCCCTGTTCCACGCGGTTCTTTATCTGAACTTCCATGATACGGCGCACAAAACGGAGGGCCCGCTTGAAACCTTTTTCAAGAAAGATTACACCGATGATACTTTCCATGATGTCGGCAGTCACTTTCTCGCGGGCACGGATATCGGAAAGGGACTCGCCCTTTCCGAGGTTGATGTAAGAGAGAATGCCGTAATCCTCTGCGATCTCGGAAAGGGTACGCTCATCCACCAGACTCGAACGGTAAGCGGACATACCGCCCTCGGTCATGTTGGGATAGCCCTCGAACAGGATGTATGCCATTGATGCGTTCAGGATCGAGTCGCCCAGAAATTCCAGACGCTCGTAAGTTTCGGTATGCGTCCCCGAACGATCGAGAGAGGAAGAATGAGTCAATGCCCTGTCCAATTGGGACAGGGCATTGATCTGAATACCTAACTTGCGACAAAGCTCACGCAGTTTTTTCCTGCGCTCGGGGGTGAGCTTCGACTTACTTGTATTTCCGGAAAACCAGGGTAACATCATGCCCACCGAAACCAAAGGAGTTGGAAATGGCGTATTCCACATTCATCGACACGGCTTGGTTGGGAACGTAGTCGAGATCACACTGCGGATCCGGGTTATCCAGATTGATCGTGGGATGAATGGTGGAATTGCAAATCATCTCGATGACCGCAATCGCCTCGATTCCGCCTGCTGCACCCAGGGTATGACCGGTCATCGACTTGGTGGAATTGACCTTGAGCCGGTAAGCGTAATCGCCGAAAACCATCTTGAGAGCGTTGGTTTCCGCCACGTCGCCCAGCGGCGTAGATGTTCCGTGCGTATTGACGAGCTGGATCTCGCGGGGATTGAGGCTGGCCTTCTCCAGTGCGTTCTTCATTGCGAGCGCCGCACCGGCTCCGTCGGGACAAGGGGCCGTGATGTGGTGCGCATCTGCCGACATTCCGTAGCCGATGAATTCGGCGTAAATCGTCGCACCGCGCTTCTTCGCATGTTCGAGTTCCTCGAGGACGATCACGCCCGCGCCTTCGCCCATCACAAAACCGTCGCGGTCCTTGTCGAAAGGACGAGAGGCCTTTTCGGGAGAATCATTGAACTTGGTTGCAAGAGCCATCGCCTGGGTAAAGCCGGCGTATCCGAGATTGCTCATCGCGCCTTCGGCGCCGCCGACCACCATCGCGTCGCAGTCGCCCACGAGGATATTGTTGTAAGCCAGTCCGATCGCGTGAGCGCCGGAAGCGCAGGCGGTGGAAACTGAGTAATTCGGGCCGCGGAAGCCGAATTCAATGGAAACATAGCCGGAGCAGATGTCCGTGATGAGCATCGGAATGAAAAGGGGAGACACGCGCTTGTGGCTTTCTTTCTCGATCTTGATGGCGTTCTCGTAAAAGGTGTGGATGCCGCCGATGCCGCTGGCGATCACGACGCCGACACGGTCCTTGTTGACGCCTTCCTTGGCGATACCGCTGTTTTCAATGGCTTCCCGAGCCGCGGCAAAGCCGAAGTGGGAAAAGCGGTCCATCCGCTTGGTCAGCTTGCGATCCATGTAGTTTTCAGGCTGGAAGACATCGTTCTTGATTTCCCCGCCGATAAGGGCGGGAGAGTCCTTGAGGTCGATATTGGTGACCCGGGTTACACCGGATTTTCCGGCCTTGAGTGCATCCCAGAAGTCCTTGACGTTCAGAGCAAGGGCGTTGACGGTGCCCATACCGGTCACTACCACGCGTTTCTGCTGCATGGGTTGTCCTCCTTGTTTTGGTTCGGAACTAGTAAGCGGTCATACCGCCGTCAACGGTCAGGATATGGCCGTTGATGTAGTCCGAATCGGGGGAGCAAAGAAAATTGACGGCGTTGGCGATATCGTCGACCGTGCCGAATTTCTTCATGGGAATGGTTTCGTTCATCTTTTGCTTGATGTCCTCGGGAAGCTTGTCGGTCATCGCGGTCTGGATAAATCCGGGAGCCACTGCATTGCAGTTGACGCCGCGCCCGCCGAGTTCCTTGGCGGTGGTCTTGGTCAGCGCGATCACGCCGCCCTTGGAGGACGAGTAATTGGCCTGTCCGGCGTTACCCATAATGCCGACCACGGAAGCAATGTTGACGATTTTGCCGCTGCGCTGTTTCATCATCACCGGGTACACGGCCTTGATGCCGTTAAATACGCCCTTGAGGTTGATGCTGATGACGAAATCGAAGTCTTCGGGGGTCATCTTGAGAATCAGATTGTCCTTGGTGACGCCGGCGTTGTTGACGAGAATATCGACGCTGCCCCAGTTTTCCTTTGTCTTCTGGATCAGCGCCTCGACCTCGGCGAAATCCACGACGTTGACTTTGAGGGCCATGCTCTTGCGTCCGAGAGCCTGGATTTCCTTTGCCGTTTCTTCGGCGGCTTCGAGATTCACGTCGACGATAACGACGTTCGCGCCTTCATTCGCGAGTTTAAGAGCAATAGCCTTGCCGATCCCGCGGGCGGAACCGGTAACGATCGCGTTCTTTCCGTCAATTTTTCCCATGGTACGCATCCTCCTGTTTGTTGAAGCCCTCGTGGCAGACCATGCGGCGCCTCCGGGCGTATCATCATGAAAAAAGCTAATCCTTGGCTTCCTCGGTAAAGTTGCGCTCTTCCATCTGGTTACGCACCTTGGTGAGAACGTCCCGGCGAATGCACTTTGCGGCTGCATGCATCCCGTGGAAGATCGCACGCCGACCGGATGCGCCATGTCCGATGAAGACATTTCCCTTCACGCCAAGAAGCGGGGCTCCGCCGTAAATCTCGGGATCCATGGTAGCCTTGAGCTTCATAAGAGCGCCCGCAACCAGCGGTGTGCCGAGTGTGGCAAGGAAATCGGACTTGAGAAAGCCTTTCATCATCTTCATAATGGCTTTACTCGTTCCTTCAATAGTCTTGAGTGCGATATTTCCGATATATCCGTCACAGACAATCACGTCGGCCTTATCGAAGAAAAGATGATTCCCTTCCACGTTACCCACGAAATTCAGCCCCGATTCGCGGAAGGCCTTGTTGGCTTCCTTGACAGCGGGAGTTCCCTTGTGCTCTTCCTCTCCGATATTGAAGAGTCCGATGCGCGGATTTTCGATACCGAGAATTTCCCGGGCGTAAACGGAACCCATCACCCCGAACTTGAGGTAGTCTTCCGGCTCGATCTCCACCATTCCGCCGACGTCAAGCAGAATGCTCGCGCCGCCGCTCACCTTCGGCATGAACATCGCGAGCGGCGTCTTCTTCACGCCTTTCGCACGACCGAGGATGATGGAACTCGCAACTACGATCGCGCCCGTGTTGCCGGGCGAGAAGAACGCATCCAGTTCGCCGGCCTTTACGGCCTGCAGACCCTTCACGATGCTCGAGTCCTTCTTCTGCTTCATGGCGGTCAGGGGATCGTCCTCCATGGTAATGACTTCGGAGGCTTCCAGAATGGATATGCGGCTTTCCATGCCCGGAGCGCGGGCAATTTTTTTATGGAACTTCTTGAGAAGGGGGTCGTAAACGGAAGAAGGCCCGATGAGGACCCCTTCCATTTCCTTGTCTTCCGCCAGCGCATCCAGGAAGCCAAGGACCAGAGTCCCCATCGCGGATTCGCCGCTGATCAGGTCAACGCCGATCTTCATGCTGCCCTCCCAGGCTGTTGGTTCAGAAAACTACTCCTTCTCGGCCACTACCTTGCTGACGACCTGCTTCCCTTTGTAATAACCGCAGGCGTAGCAGACGCGATGAGGAATTTTCTTGATTCCGCAGTTCGGGCAAACCGAAAGGGCGGGAAGGTTCATCGGGTAATACCCGTTGGCGCGGCGGATGCGGCTCCGGGTCTTGGAACTTTTGTGTTTCGGTACCGGCATGGTGTTTCTCCTCTACAGGATGAATTGAACTATTATTTTAAACCGGATTCCCATGGATGTCAAAAATTTAGCCATCCGGGGACGGATTATTTTCCCCTCCGCGCATGATTTGGCGTTCCACCGGATGCCCGGCGCGTTTTCCGCATACTCTTGATCATCACTGTCTTTGCAGAGAAATACTGGCAATAATCCGGGATTTCCGGACTATATTCGCATTACTGAGAATACTGTTTTCCCTTTCTGAAATCGACCGCATGTCGATCCCTTTTCATAGCTACAGAGGGAATCAAGCCGGGAAATACAGCAGAACGGAGAGATGAAAAACGTCGAAAACGCTCGTTTATCCGTGTCCGGGCAATTTCCGCCTCGCCGGCACCATCCCCGCGAATAGCTCCACACAAGGCGCCACGTAAGGCGAAAGCGTGTGCTTACCCGCGGATCGCTCGCGTAGGGTAGAGGAAGAGATGTCGAACCTCGGGAACGGGAAACGCTCCATGAACGGGTAGCGAGAGAGCGCGGCATCGAGAGTTCCCTCGCCGCGGTCGGCCACGACCACTTTGGCGAGCTTGCGAATGACGTCGGGCTCCTTCCAGGTATCGAAGACCTCTGCCTGGTCGCGACCGATGAGGAGATAGAACTTCTCGTCCGGGAAGCGCCAGGAAAACTCTTCCAGAGTGTCAACAGTGTAGGAGCGCTCCCGCGTATTCTCCCATTCGATCTCCGAAACCTCGAAGTCCTTGTCGCGCAGATTCGCCCGGAGCGAGTCGTAAAGCTCGGTGAGAGCGCTCGCCTTGGCCGCCGGGTTGCGGACGATCTCCGGGAAGGCCTTCAGGATACGTTTCTCGATTTCCCGACTGTCGAGGTCGTAGAGCGCGAGATGCGCCATCAGGAGTCTTTCATCGGGAAGCCAGCCATCGGAAATTTCCTTATGAGGCGGGATTCTGGTGGGAACGAAAATAACGCGGTCCAGATCGAAAGTTTCCTTCGCAGCATGAGCAAGCGCAAGATGGCCGAGATGCGGCGGATTGAAGGAGCTGCCGAAAATTCCGGTCTTCATTCGCGGATCTGGCCGTCGCCGTAGATAACCCATTTCTCGCTTGTCAGCCCTTCAAGGCCCATGGGACCGCGCACGTGGAGTTTCTGGTTGCTGATGCCCACTTCGGCGCCCATGCCGAACTCGCCTCCGTCGGTGAACCGGGTGCTCGCGTTGGCATACACGGTGGCCGAATCCACACAGCGCAGAAAGTCCTGCACACTGCCGTAGTCCTCGCTGATGATCGCGTCCGAGTGGTGCGAGCTGTAACGGTTGATATGGTCGATAGCGGCTGAAACGCTGTCCACTTCGCCGGCGGTGATGCGGTAGTCGAGATACTCGGCGCTCCAGTCTTCTTCCGTCGCTGCTTTGAGCGAAGGAAAGTACGCGCGTACCTTCTCGTCGGCGATTACGTCCACCTTCCGGTCGAGGAGTGCCTGAACCAGTTCCTTCTTCCACGGGTAATCCCGATGAATTAGCACTTTCTCGATGGCGTTGCAGACCGAAGGCTTCTGACACTTGGCGTTGATCACGATCCGCTCTGCCTTCATCCGGTCGGCGCTCCTGTCCACGAAGACGTGACAGACGCCCTTGTCGTGAAAAATCACGGGGATGCGGGACTTCTCGGTAACCGTCCGCACCAGGTTTTCACCGCCCCGGGGAATCACCACGTCGATGTAATCCTTGAGCTGCAGCATCTCGTCCACCACCTCGTGTTCGGTCCGCTCGATCAGTTGCACGGCGTCTTCGGGAAAACCCGACTGTTTGAGCCCGTCGCGGATGAGGGACGCGAGCGCCGTATTGGAATGGACGCTTTCTTTTCCCCCGCGGAGAATCACGGTGTTGCCGCTTTTCAACGTGAGAGCGGATGCGTCTGTAGTCACGTTGGGGCGACTCTCGAAGATCATCGCCACCACGCCGAGGGGAACGCGCACACGCTGCAACTGAAGACCGTTGGGACGGCGTGTAATGAACGAGCCTGTGCCGACGGGGTCGGGCAGGGCGACGATGTCGCGCACAGCCTGGGCCATGGTTTTCACGCGCGCTCCATTCAGGAGCAGACGGTCCAGCATCGCTTGGCTCTTGCCGGCCGCAACCGCGTATTCCATATCCTTCTTGTTTTCCTCGACGATCCAGTCCGCCGCTCCCTCGAGCTTGTCCGCGATGGTCTCGAGGGCGGCGTTCTTCTCGCGGGTGTTTCTCGCCGCGACATCGTAAGTGACGGCTTTCGCGCGTTTCGCGATGCCGAGAATGTATTTCCGAATATCTTCCATTTATTCCTGCCTCCGTTATCGTCGGATTTTCCGACTTAGTTTGCCGATTCGTCCGGTTTCACACCCGTTCCGGGGATGATCGTTTTCCCGCAGTGCGGGCATTCCAGCTCCATAGCAAGCTGATCGTTGATAAAGGCAGCCTCGAAGGACTTTCCGCAGTGAGGACATTTCATATTGAGGTCCGACATCACGTTCACCGAGCTTCGGAATACCAGGATGGAGCCGACGAGGAGCACCATTCCGCCGAAGAGGCCTCCCACCAGCAGGGCCGTGAATTCACCCGTCACCCGACGCAGCGCGAGCCACAGCGTCAGGAAGACAATGAGGGCGGAAACCGCCGTGCCGATCCAATTCCTGATCAAGGATTTCCTCCCTCCCCGGTTACGCCCGGGATGCAAAATTCTTTACAAACTCCACGAACTGTTCATTCGGAAGCGGTTTGCTGTAATAGTAACCCTGGATCAGGTCGCACTTGAGTTCGCGAAGTGTTTGCAACTGCTCCACTGTCTCCACACCCTCAGCCACGACTTCCAGGTTGAGCTGGTGCGCCATCGAGATGATGGTCTTGACCACCCAGCCGTCCTCCGCCTTCTCGGAGAGGATATTGCGGATGAAGCTCTTGTCGATCTTCAGCGTATGCAGCGGAAGACGGGTGAGATACGACAGCGAGGAATACCCCGTTCCGAAATCGTCGATGGAGAAACGAAACCCCTGATCCTTGAGGGTGCGAAGCCGAAGGGATTTCTCATCGAGATTCTCCATCAGCGAGCTTTCCGTAATTTCGAGATGTACATATTCCGGATTGATGCCGGTCTGCTCCATCGCGTGCCGAATATCGTTTTCCAGTTCCGCGTCCTTGAACTGCCGCACCGAAAGATTCACGGCCACAAAAAGCGGTGAAATCCCCGATTCGTTCCATGCTTTGCAGTCCCGAAAAGCCTGCTCCATTACCCATTTCCCGATCGGTACGATGAGCCCGGTTTCCTCGGCCACCGGAATGAAAAGGTCCGGCGGGATGATGTCATGTCCCGGCGGTCTCCATCGGACCAGCGCTTCGGCTCCCATTACCTTTCCGTCGATTCCGACCAGCGGCTGGTAATAGACCAGAAATTCTCCCCTGGTCAGCGCAAGATGCAGGAGGTTTTTCGTTTCGATCTTTTCCAGCGCCTTCTGGTGCATATCGCTGGCAAAGAAACGATAGCTTCCCCGGTCCTGTTTGGCCTGGAAAAGCGCGTTTTCGGCGTTACGGACGAGCGTGTCCACGTCCTCCCCGTCCTTGGGGTAAATGGCGATGCCGAGACTCGCGCTGATATAGACACTTCTGCCGTCGATGATAATGGGTTCCGCGAGTTCCCGGAGAAGTTTTTCCGCCACGATCGCGGCGTCGGTCTCCAGCGACAGATGCGTCAGCAGCACGGCAAACTCGTCGCCCCCGATGCGGAAAACATGATCGCTTTCGCGCACCGACGCCTGGAGAATTTCCGAGACGCGGCGGAGAATATTGTCGCCGACCTCGTGCCCCATGGTTTCGTTGACGTCCTTGAAGTGGTCCAGGTCCATCATCAGCACGCCCTTCTGGCGTTCCGATTCGTAGCGCTGGGCATAGAGGATAGCGTCCAGGAGCTTTTCGTGGTACGAGCGCCGGTTAAACAGTCCCGTCAAAGGATCATGAAACGCAAGGTCAGCCATCTGACTTTCGGCGATGCGCTTCTCGCGGATACGCTCGCGGTTGAGTTCGCGCAGACCGGTGGCAAGATCGCGGAATTCGTCGTCGAAATCCACGTTGAACACGACGCCGAGATCCCCTGTACGAGCCTGTTCCAGCGCTTCCGTGAAACGCAGGATTCTCCGCTTGACCATCCGGGAAAGAAGCGCTGCGATCAGCCAAGTGAGAAGTATTCCCGCCAGGAATATCGACGCAGATAACCCCAACCTTTCCGGTATTCCCGTCAATTGGGGCAGCGCCTGCGGAAGGATAATCGCTATCGCCATCACCAGCCCGTTGGAAATAAGCAACAGGACCAGAATCCGATGGCTCAGTTTGGTTTGCATTCTCGCTCCGCCCCCGTTATTCCCCCCAATCGTCATCAGATTATTTTACAGCGGGAAAGAGAAATAATCAAAGGTTTTGACTTCTCTGAGGCCACCGCCTCTATTTTACCGGCGATTCGAAAAGCCGGATATCCGGTTCCGCCTTCACGGCCGCATTGGTCCCTTCAAGTTCGCGGACGAGTTCGGGGAGGTTTCGCGCCACGGTAACGCGACCCTTCCATACGGCTGCCACTCGCGCGAGGCGAGGAATCGGGTTATCTCCCGACTCCAGATAGAACGGCTCCAATGCGAGCAGGTCCCCGCGGTAGGGCAGATATTGAATGTTGCCGCGTGTTACCTTGAGGCCGCGCATATTCCATGCCGTATTCAGCTTCGATATTTCCTCGTCCTGATTGAAGATCGCCTCTACCTGCATCGGACCGAGCGCTCCGGGAAGATCGCCCGCGATACGAAGCACCAGGGACGTTTTCCCGGCGCCTCTCGCTTCCAGCCAGCCGGCGAGGTTATCGCGCTTTTCGGGAACGAAGGGCTGAACGGCGGCTAGTTCCGCATTGTCGCCCTCACCGGCAAGAGCGTAATAGATATCGAAATCGACGGGTTTGCCGTTCGCGAGGCGCTTCGGGAAGTCCCAGGCCTCGTCCGAGCTGTAGAAGCTCACGGGATTGTCGACATGGAAGGCGAGCGCGACCCGGGCCTGCAGGCGCGCGAGCGGGTACGGGACGCGGAAGTGCGCCGCTACCGACGGCCAGAACGGAAGCCGGAAGAGTCCGGGGTAGAGACGCTTCCAGGATGCGCCGAAGGGATCCGTTTCATCGATGAGGGCAAAGCGCGTCTCGCCCGTATATGCGTCCACGGCCGCGCGGAGGGGACTGCGAACGCAGTTGGCTTCGCCCCATGGAGTGGGATAGCGGCGCGAGAGCGGGAAGCGCGAGGTGAGCGTGTAGCCGTCGACCACCCAGTAAACGCGGCCGTCGGCGATCACGGGATAGGGATCTTCGTCCCAGCGGATCTGCGGAAAAATCGCGCGAATCCTCTCTTCAACGAGCCTGCGGTAAAGGATGCGCGTGTTGGTAGTGAAAGCGGAGGAAAGTGCGATGTTGCGTTCCCGAAAAAAGGTGGAAAATACCGTGCGTTGGAAGAAGCCATGCAGATTCACACCGTTCGTCGCGGAGTAACGGCATTCGACTCGTCCGTCGGGGCCGTTCTGGTCGAATTCCTGTTCCTTCGTGCCGACGAGGGCGTAGTTGCTCGTCAGTTCGCCGAAATAAATCCTCGGCTCGTCGAGGCGGAAGGCGGGGTCGGCTGAATGGTTGTCGAGACCGCCGAGCAGGAAGACCGCTCCGCCGGTGTCGTCGCATACCGAGGCGGGAGAAACAACAGCGCCGAATCCGTGGGTATAGCGGAGGTACAGGTTGTCCCAGCTCCTTGCATCAGAAGGAAGCCGCCCGTCGGCGAGTTCGCGAACGGAAATGAGCGTGAGGACGGGGCTGCCGTTGGAGAGGAAGTAACGGTCCGGATCCGAATCGGCGAGTTCAAAGTAGTTGCGGTATTCCTGGAGCTGTCGCGCATGTCGGAGCCAGACATCGTAGTCCCAAATCCTCGCGCGGGAGAGCGTAGCGTCTTCGGAAGCCGTTTCCGGGTTCGTGGCGGAGAGCTTCCGGAAGTCCAGGCGGAAAGCGGCACGCGTGGCGGTCACGTAACGTGCGGCGAAGGGTGCCTGAAGCGCGACCTCGTTGGGTTTCAGCACCCAGGCCGAAAGGAAGGCGGGAAATCCGACAACAAGTGCCGCATAGAGAAACGCCACACCCAAACCCGGAAGAACGATGCCCGCTAACGTGAGACGCTTCCTTGCGCGGAAGGTGAAAAACACGGTGATCGCGAACGCGAGGGCGGTCCAGACGATGCCGCCGGGAATGACTCCATGCGTCTCGACGAAACCTGTTCCTGCCCTCGGGTGCGGTGCACGGACGACGATGTCGGCAAGATCGAGAAGGTACAGCCCGAGAAGTCCCGCTATGACGGCGAGGAAAAGAAGAACTTGCAGCGTCCTCAGTCGGGGAGCATTCCCATCGGATGGCATTTTCAGGGGAAGCGGATTCTTCCGGGGAAGAATTTCCAGAACGAGGAAAATACCCGCGAGCGAGGTTAATGCCGCGAGAAGGTCCTTCCAGACGGGAAGACGCACGCTCCAGTCCCAGGCGTCGATTCCGAAGACGGGGTCGCGGTAGCCGTAGGAAACGGGTGAAAGGAAGAGCAGAAGGGCGTCGCGGTGGAGGAGACCCCATACGCCCGCGCCGACGGCGATGACCGCGACAGCCAAAATTCCGGGTACGGTGAGACGGCGGTGTCTCGCAAAAACGCCCCAGACGATCAAGACAACAGCCGCCAGGAGAGCGGGAAGCGCAAAAGAGAGAACGGAATAAAGCGTCCGCGAAACCCAGGGGCCGAGGTAGCCGACATCCCGATACCACCACCAGTCGGCAAGGAACGCGCAAAGCGGTCCCCATCCGAATATCCCGAAAAGGATAACGGCTGAGGCAATAATGACCATCGGAATCAAAACGGATTTCTTCATAAGCGCTTCACTCCTGGTCGATGAGGATTGGTCTTAGTATCATTCAGGCAGGGAAATTCCGGGATTTTCTCGAAAACCGGTCTCACTTGCGGACGAGGAAACTCATCAGGTTGATTTCATTCTCGAGGTAGCCCATTGCGATCAGATCTTCTTTCTTTCGTCCTTCGCGGAGAAGGGTTTTCAGACGTTCGCTTCGGGTCTCACCGGTTGCGGGATCGGTTTCCACGACTTCAGAAGGTGTTGCAGGACTTTCCTCTCGGGAGGGTGTCTCGTCCAGGGACAGCGGCAGTGTAAGCTCTTCTTCTGCCAGGGAATTCACTGCAATCGCGTTTTCGAGAAAACCGTCCAGCGCCTGTTCTTCGGGTTTCAGCCGCTTCGGTTTGCGTTTCTCCCGCTGGGGACGGACGGATTCCTGCGAAACGATGCCGGCGGATGTCTCTTCCGTCACAGCCGTTTCAGCGGGAACGGCAGATCCCGCGCTTTCCGTTCGGGAAACGACGGCCGGCGTTTCGCGGCCTTTTCGTTCCACAAGGCGTTCCACGACCACGGGCCTTCCTGTCCGGGCGATTCTTTCGTCCAGCGAAGCCTCGCGTTCGTTCGCGCGGCGGATCATATCCTGCATCCGTGCGATGGCGTCCTCCATCATCTCTATGTTGCGGTTCGCCGCGCCGTTGAACTCGGTGATGAGCGCTTCCATCTCTTTGCGGACATCCTCGATAAGGACGTTTTCGCGGATGGCGCGGATCTTATAATTGGTAAGGATGAAGAGGTACAGCGAGATGGCGAAAACTACGAGAGAAATGAAGAGGCTCACGGCCGGTCCTCCGTCGATAATCCTTGATTATAAAGTGAGAAACGCGGAAATGCAAGACCGTGAAGGTGCTTCCCGGGTTCTTCCGGGAAACGCATGACAGAGTTTGGAAAGCGATCTCTGGAAATAAAATGCTTTTCCCGATATCATGTGAGAAAAGGGGATCTGGGAGGAAAACGAGGTGAGCGGGAGAATCGTCGTACTGATCGGAATGCCCGGGGCTGGAAAAAGCGTCATCGGCGTGTTGCTTGCCAAGTGTCTTGGCCTTCGATTCGTTGATACCGACCTGTTGATTCAGGAAGCCGAAGGGCGGCTGCTTCAGGACATACTGGAAACCGACGGCGTGGAAGCCTTTCTCCGTATCGAGGAGCGCGTCCTTTGCGGTCTCCCGGCTTCAGGAAGCGTCATTTCTACCGGCGGCAGCGCCGTATACAGCGAGACCGCGATGAAGTACCTCCGTTCGCTCGGCAAAACGGTCTACCTCGAACTGCCTTGCGCCGAACTGGAAAAACGCGTGAAGAACATCACCACGCGCGGCATCGTTATACGGGAAGGCCAGTCGCTTGCCGGACTCTGCGTTGAACGGGAGCCGCTTTATGCGCGTTACGCCGACGTTACGGTAAACTGTTCGGGCCGCACCGTCGAGGAGACGCTTGGCGACGTACTTTCCGCTCTCGGACATGACGGCGCTTGTTCGGAAAACAGGCCCGCAGTGTCGCATTAAGAAAAAACACGTCAAAATTAGATTGACAAAAAGGAGTAGGTGAATTAAGATAAATTAGTTAAAAGGTAAGAGATGTGAAATCAAGAATTTGGGGTGCATTTTATTATCTAGTATGACTATCAGCGACATATCGCCGAAAGGGGATGTTGATGGAAACTGGAAATGGTAGTAACTTACAGAAGTTGACTTCCGAAGTTACCGGTAAGGAAAATATTGCTCAAATCGCAACCTTAATGAATTCCTACAAGGCCATCATCAAAAAGAACGGCTCCACCTCGAAGAAAATACGGTCCATTTTGAAAGAGTTCGGCAGAAACCGGAAAAAATATTTGCCCGATATCAACAAGATATTCAACTTATTCGGACTATATACTTATCCTCAGTTGACCGAAGAGGATGATTTGGATGAATCTTCCACTATATCTGATCTGCCGCTGGGGAACAGGGGAGACCTATTTACAGACGAAATGGAATTTCACAAGTTTTTCAATGAACAAAAGGCTTATGAGCAATTTGGGCTGACAAAAGCGCCTGACCACGAATATAAACCCGACCATGCAAGGGATGAAATTGATTTTTTTGGAGAAGATAAGCAAGGTCGAAAAGTGGTAATTGAACTGAAAAACACAGATGGTCAAAAGCATGTGGTTGAACAGGTATTGAGGTATAAAGGTTATATCAAAAGGAAATTTCCGGGTTCCAAAATCCGAGGAATTATCATTACAGGCGAATTCGACCCGGATATTGCCTTCGCGTTTAAAGGTATGGAAGAAGAACAGAGAAGAAATATCGAGTGGTATATATACAAGTATTCATCAGAAACGGGAAAGATCCATTTTGTACGGATGCTGATCAAGTAATAGCTAAGGAGAGTTAATATATGCCTAAGAACAGGCCAATATTTGTCGTTTTATTTCAAAACTATAATAATAGTTATTTTCTAAGGAGGTACTATATATGTCCGAGTTCGCAGTTTCCGGGAAGATGAAAGTGAAAACAGTAAAAGAAAACTTCAAATCCACCTTTGGTGTAGGACTCCGGGTCTACCATGGCAAAAAGTTCGCTGATGACGAAGCAACCATTGCCTCCATTCGCGAAAAAACCGGTTCGGAAGAACTGAAAGTCAACGGACACATGCTGGTGGGAAATATGGAAGAGTTGTTCAAGGAAACCTTCGGAATTCCCGTTCAGGTGGAAAATGCTAAAGGCGAGCTTGCCGATAACAGTGTATCCATTGCCTCCCTGAAAAAATAATATCTTAAACGTCCGGCTGGAAGTATTGGAGCTTGTTTGTCTTCTAGCCGGGCAGAAAACGGAGGTTAATAAATGCCTGTCTTCCTCTCGCTGTTTTTGATTTTTGGCGAACTGGGTTTGCTGAAATTTAAGGGACTAATTTCCCTCATTGGATTTATTATGTTGATAATCGGAGTTTCTTCATTAGTAATTTTTGTAAAAGGATATACCCGAAAAGATGGAACCCGGGTCCGGGGATATTCAGGGGAAAAGTAATTGCCGCTAACAAGAGGAGGTTTTATGCCTTACCAAGATTATGTTTGTAAACATTGCAATACTCATCGTTCTTCGCCGGAAAAGCCCAAATCCGCCGATACCGGTCATTGCTCAAGAAGCCCATCGAATAAGCATGTTTGGGTCAAGTTGAAGGTGATGAAATGCAAATATTGCGGAAGAACTTTTGTTCCCGGGTCCACTTTTCCATGCACCGGAGATAAAAAGCACAAATTTGTTGCCGTTTAACGTTATTATTAAAAACAAGTTAGTTAAACATGGAGGAGGTGGTAAAAATGGGAAAATTCGGGTTCAGTTTTTCATTGAGTCGTTTGCTTGGCATTTCTTCTGCTAAAAATAGAATTGCCAGACAAACAGGGATCCCAACTACAAGAAGTGGAATTGAAAGGAAAATTGGTCGTACGGTAATAAAGTCGATTTTATCCATCTTTGGGGGGAAATAGCCCTTCGGCAAACTTGCCAAAAGTTTTGAAATTTCTTAAAAAAGAGATAATAACTTCGGAAATAAAGATAGGGAGGATTTAATGTTTAACAAGATTCGCGGGTTTCTCCAATGGTTTCTCGGCGGTACTTTCGCCCTTGTTCTTGCTGCTTGCTATGGTCCCTCAATAGTTCAAAGTGTTTCGGGCAAGGTTAAAGTCACGGATGGAAGCACCAACGGAATCCCGGGACTCCAGGTGGACGTGTTTACTCCGGCTTATGTCGACAGCACCGGCATCACGGTTTCCTCCTACGATGACACGAACACGAATCTGACCGACACCAACGGGGAAGTCTCCGTCATTATTCCGAACGGCGTATCAGCTATTCAACTCACCATCCGGGATATCGACGGATCATCCAAGGGCGGAATCTTTCAGGCAACCAACATCGGCATCTCCAATTTGACGCCGGAGCCGGTAGTAGTGCTGAAGCTCAGTAATTGATCCGATGGACTTCCTTCGCAAGGCAGCCATCGGCGTTTACAAAAAACTTGAAACCGACCGCCACGAACTGTCCTACCTTTTTTTCGAGATTACGCGGCGCTGCAACCTCGCATGCCGGCATTGCGGTTCCGACTGCACTTCGGTGACTTCTGCTGCCGAACTTACCGCGGATAGCTGGGTGAAAATCGCCCGTTACGTCGCGGATCGTTTCGGCACTTCGCCCGCCGTGGTGATCACGGGCGGCGAACCTCTCGTGCATCCCGAAATCCTCCGCATCGGGCAGGGTATCCGGGACGCCGGGCTGCGCTGGGGGATGGTTACCAACGGCTGGCTTTTGACGCAAGAACGCCTCACCGAACTTCAGGAAGCGGGCATGATCAGCATTACGGTAAGCCTTGACGGGCTTTCCGCTACCCATGATTCCCTGCGCGGAAGGGCGGGTTCCCGCGATCGTGCGATGCAGGCGCTTGAGTACATTGCCGCCTCCGGTATTCCCCACCATGATGCTGTTACTTGCGTATATCCCGACAACCTCGGAGAACTTGACGCCGTTGCGCGCGACCTTGTCGAAGCGGGAGTAAAAGCGTGGCGGCTCTTCCGAGTGTTTCCCCTCGGGCGCGCCCGGGATGACGAAAGTCTGAAGCTAGATCGTGAGTCTACCCGCGCAATGCTCGATTGGGTCGCTTCGGCCCGCAAACGCTATGCCCCGCTCGGACTCAGGATTAACTATTCGTGCGAAGGCTATATGCCGCTCGCTCTGGATCGTTCCGTGCGCGATTTTCCTTTCTTCTGCCGGGCGGGCATCAACATCGCGAGTATCCTCGCAGACGGAAGCGTCACCGGCTGTTCCAACAACCGTTCCCGCTTCTATGTCGGTAACGTGCTCCGGGACGATTTTACAGAACTCTGGGAAAACGGATTTTCTGTTTTTCGGGACCGCTCCTGGGCAAAAGATGGTCGTTGCGGAACATGCAGAGAATTCAAGAAATGCGGCGGGAGTTCCATTCATCTCTGGAACGACGGAAAAAGAGATATCGAATTCTGCTACTGTGGTGAAAACGGATCGCCGGTTGCTTGAAGGTTAGGCCAAAACAAAAGGAAGGCCCTTCTCCTTTCGGAGAAGGGCCCAAGCCATTGCCTTCTGAAGATTAGAAGGAACCGCCGCCGAAGCTGCGGCGCTGCTGCTTGCGAGCCTTGCGGCAATCAGGGCAGCGCTGGGGTTCGTTCTCGAATCCCTTTTCCTTGTAAAAAGCCTGCTCACCTTCGGTGAAAACAAACGACTTTCCACAATCCTTGCAGGTCAGGTTCTTGTCGGGCATGGTGTATCCTCCTTCAGGAATTACTCTCCAGGACTGTCCTGACCGACACTCCCGGGTAAATGGAAGGAGGTTGGGTACAGGGTCCCGCCCGCTTTTCGCGAGCTTACAATTATTGTAACTCACTTGTCCGGATATTGCAAGCAAAAATAATATTAATTATGAAAAAAATAATTTGGCCGCGAACAACACGAGAAAAACCGCGAATACCTTCCGCATGATTCCGGCATCGATATATACGGCGAATTTTGCCCCGAGGTAGCCGCCCAAGAGGAAGAAAAGAGCGAGAAAAATCGCGGCACGAATATCGGTGTGTCCAGCTCGGAAATATTCCAGCGCCGCGAAGAGGCCGATCGGGGGGAGCATCATCAGAAGACTGGTCCCCTGCGCAGTCTTCTGATCAAAGCCGAGTATCTGCACGAGAAGCGGAATGACGATGATCGCCCCGCCGATACCGAGAAGTCCGCTCGCGGTACCGGCTGTCAACCCTATGAGGCAGAAAGCGACGATCCGGATCACAGGATCAAGGGAAGGCCGCTCATCAGCCCGATCGCGGCGGCTATTGCTCCGATGATGCCGAATCCCACCATCACGAAGTAGAGAACGAGCTTGAACTTGTCCTCTTTGAGCATCAGGCTGATGGCTCCGATGACCAGGGAGATCTGGAGGAAAAGAACGGCGAGATCGATCTTGCCGTCGGCTTTTTCCAACGATTCAGCCAAGGCTTCATATTCACGGGCGCCGATCACCTTTCCCATCTTTCCGTCCACGTCCTGGACCCAGTTGGACGGTCCCACCTTCTTCGATCCTTCGAGGATCTCATCCTGTTCCTTTTCATACTTCTGGATTTTCTTTTCCAGGGAGCCGACGTTCTTCTCGATGCCTTCCTTCTGTTCCCGGCTGATCGAGCCTGCCTGCTGGAGGGAAATAAGAATATCGCGCTGTCCCTCCGCGAGGTTTTTCTTGATTCCTTTGGAGTCGTACCATGCGTAGGCGTTGGCCTTTTCGATATTGATCTTGGCTCCATCGGTGCGGAACTTCCCGCCGCCCAACTCGGCGATGGCGAGAATGGCGGCTAACAAAGCAAGCGTTAGCCCGCAAATCATCTCGAAACGGCCTTCGTCCCTTTTTTCACCATTTTCTTTGACCTTTTCGGCGAGTTCCTTGATTTCGTTTACTTCCATTTTTTGTTTCCTCCCTTCTGCAAGTAATTCGGAAATATTATACCATGACGTTGAATCTGACGCAAATCGCGGCAAGCTCGGCTCCGAAAGGCGGATTTGCTTTTTCCGGGCTTTCTCTTTATACTTTATGGCAATAAAGTCCGCGATTCGGGATACTCGAAGGCGCAGGGCAAGGAGTAAGGGATGAACCGGGATTTCGAAAAGAGGATGCTGATCGTGTTCGTGGTGCTCTTCGGCATGACGGGCGCGATGATGTTCCTGATGCCCAAACCGCAGGGATCCAAGCTCCCTGAAACCGTCCAGACCAATGCCGCTGTCGCCGAACCCGTCCGGACGATTGCCGATGCCGCCGTTTCCCAGGTGATTTCCAACGCGGTTTTCGTCTCCGAAAAGGTCGCTCCGACCAACATCCTGATTTCCTGGTCCAATGAAACCATCGCCGAGATAGACAGTTACGGTGGTTCTATCCGCGCCTACTCCGCTAGCGGCAAATGGAACCGGTCGAAAACGCCCGTGTCTCTTGTCGCCACCAATGCGGCTTACCGTCCCGGCGATCTCTTCTTCGGGAAGACCGAAAACATCGCTGCGATTACGGACCGTCCCGTTTACGCCGTTGAGGAGGCAACTTCCGCGTCCGCGACGCTCTCCGCGAAGGTGACTTGGCAGGGAACCCCGGTCGTGATCACGAAGCGTTATGTTATGTCTTCCAATTACCTGATGAATCTCACAGTCACCTTCTCCAATGCGGGCAATGAAGCCGTGAAAATCGATTCCGATGGTCGTTCTTTCGCCGTCGGTGCGGGCTTCTCCTTCTTCACGAAGGAAACAATGGCCCAAGGCAACATGCTCTATGTGAATACTTATGATGGAAGGAATTTTCAGAAAGTTCTTCAGGGCGGATTGCTCCAGGCGCGGCCCCATGTTTCGATCGTGACCAATCCCCAATGGATCTCGATGCAGGATTACTACTTTCTCGGCGTGCTCCGCCCCCGATCCGGGGATGTCTTCGGAAAGGCTTTGCTGCTGAGCGAAGTCAAAAGCTACTCCGAGGTCGCGATGGGACTCGAATATCTTCCCTTCGCCCTTTCGAAAGGAGAAGCGAAGAGCTTCTCGCTGGACATCTACGGCGGACCGAAAAAGGAAAGTATTTCCACGAAGGCGATCAAGTCCCTTTCCAAGCTATTCGAGTGGCCCGTCGTTTTCAACTGGTTTATGAAACCCATCGAATGGTTCCTGCAATGGGGGATGAATGTTCTTTCCTTCATTCCCAATTACGGCATCATTATCATCCTGATGGCTCTCGTTATCAAACTGCTGCTGATGCCGCTGTCTGTCCAGGCCGCCGTGTCGGTCAAGAGGATGAACCTGCTTCAGCCCAAGCTGAAGAACCTGCAGGAGAAGTACAAGGATAACCAGACCGAACTCAACCAGAAGCTCGCTGAACTTTACAAGAAGGAAGGCGTGAACCCGCTGGGAGGATGTCTCCCGATGCTTCTCCAGATCCCTGTTTTCTTCGCCCTCTTCCGTGTGCTGTCCACTTCGGTTGAGCTACGCGGTGCGTCCTTCCTCTGGATGAAGGACCTCACCCAGCCCGACACCCTCTTTAGTGTCGCGAACATGCCGATCCTCGGCAACTTCCATTTCAATCTGATGCCGATCCTGATGACCACGCTTCAGTTGATCCAATCACTCCTGCAGATGCAGAAGAATCCGACGCAGGGCAACCAGGCGATGGTTAACGCCATCCTGATGCCCGTCCTCTTCCTCTTCTTCTTTTATGGAATGCCGTCGGGACTCGTGGTTTACTGGACGATTCAGACCATCTACACGATATTCGAACAGGAAATCGTCAACTTCGACCGTAAGGTCATGCTGAAATAAAGAATGCAGGACATAATCCTGGCGCTCGCCACCCCGGGCGGTGAATCCGCAACCGGGGTGGTGCGGCTCTCGGGAGAAGGCTCGATCGAACTCGCCGAGCCGGTGTTCCGATCCCGAAAGCCGCTTACAGCCGTTTCCGGGAACACCCTCGTTTACGGCAAGCTGTTTCACCCCGAAAACGGTGCCGTCGTTGACGACTGCGTCGTCTCCGTTTTTCGCGCCCCCGCTTCCTACACGGGAGAGGACACAGTTGAGTTTTCCTTTCACGGCAATCCTTTGATCCTTCATGACGCGATGGACCTGCTTCTTTCTCGCGGCGTCCGTATGGCTAAGCCGGGCGAATTCACCGAGCGTGCTTTCCTGAACGGTAAACTCGACCTCGCCGAAGCGGAGGCCGTTAACGATCTTATCCGCGCCCACACGCGTCACGCCCTCGCGAGTGCCCGCGCACAGGCTGACGGGATACTGTCGCGCGAGACGGAGGAGATCCGCTCCGGAATTCTCGATGTTTTGGCGCTCGTGGAAGCCGCCATCGACCATAGCGATCTCGACGAACGTTTCTACGAGCCTTCCACTCTTCTGGCGAAGATCGGCAACCTCCGGATCCGGATGGAGAAGTTGCTTGCAAGCGCACCTTCCGGAAGAATCCTCAGCAGCGGAATGCGCGTTGTTCTCTGCGGTGCGCCGAACGCCGGCAAATCCAGTCTGCTCAATTTACTGCTCCGCGAAGAACGCGCCATTGTTTCTCCCGTTCCGGGAACCACCCGCGATGTCGTTACCGACGAACTATCGGTGCGCGGTATTCCCGTCCGCCTTTCCGACACGGCGGGTATTCGCGCCGCGGCCGATCCCGTCGAACAGGAAGGCGTCAATCGTGCACGGCGCGCCTTATCGGACGCCGACTTCGCTTTAGCGGTGATCGACGGATCCCGTCCCCCCGGTTCGGATGATCTCGCCCTGCTTTCCCTCCTCGAAGGTAAACCTGCCGTGGTACTGCTCAACAAGTGCGACTCTTCCGGCTATCTCGGCGAAAGCGCACTTCCCGAAACTTGCGCGTTTCCCGTATTACGAACCTCGGCTGTTACCGGTGAAGGCTTGACGGAAATCGAAGAGGTCATTGAAGGCCGCTTCTTCTCGTTCGGCTATCGCCCGGGACAGGACACTCTTCTTACCAACGCGCGCCAGGAAGATTCGGTACATCGGTCACTTACGGCCTTGGAAAGCGCCGTGAAAGCAATGAAAAGCGGTGCCGGGGACGAAATTGTCGCGGTTTCACTGCGGCGCGCGCGGATGTCCATCGAGGAAGTCACCGGGCAGTCGACCGATGAAGCGCTCCTCGACCGGATTTTTTCCCGCTTCTGCATTGGGAAATAGCGGATGATAAAAAAGCGGGACCGTCCTTCCGGATCGGCCCCCGCTGCGTTTTTAGGATTTATATTCTCAATAAAGCCGGAATCAGTTAGTTGCCGGATTGACTGTGATCGTTTCCGTCGCGCTTCCCGCCTCCGAACCGTCCGATGAAAATACCAAGACATCGAAACAGTAGACGCCATTCGATATCGGATTAATGATATTAGTTGCAGTCCCGATTGCATAAGGTTGACGACAAAGATTATTTCTGTTATCTCTTTTCGGGGATTGATACTGATAGAATCCTTGGGCTACGCCGTTAACATACCACTGGTAATTCAGGTTGGAATATGTTGCAGGAACGATCGCCGATAGAGTAAGGGAGTCGCCGTCATAATAAACGCTCTTGTCATTCGTCAAGGATACCGGTATCGGATTGGCCATCTCAAGATTGACATTGAAATCAACGGACCCGCGGTTCAGATTAATGTTGGTGAAAGCGAAAGTTCCGTAGGTGGTCTGGTTTGCTACGATATAAACGATTTCCACTGTACCCATTGTCAAGGCAGATCCGTCGTAAAGCGAAATGTTCAGCATGTAATATCCATTGGGAAGGTTTGTAGTAATAGAGGTAGCCGTACTTCCGGAAATAGTGACTGTCGGTGAATAGGCGGTTCCGCTGACCGAGTTGAGTGTCACGACAAGATTCGGATTATCGACGTCACCGGCGTTCCAGAAGGCCGAAAGGTTGAGTGTGCCTGTCCCCGTAAGCGGGGTAACGGAGATGGTAATGGTTGTTGTTTGTCCCATTGCGACATCGATGGACTGGCTTCCGGAGCCGATAGCCGTTCCGTCGGCGTTTTCTGCTATGATGGACACGGTCCATGTTCCGACGGCAAGATTGGTGATCACCACAACGGTATCGGTACTGGAAAAACTGAAGGTATCACCGTTGGGACCGCTGCCTGTCACTTCATAAGACGCCGCGTCCATCGAAACGGATGGCTCCAGTGTCTGGATGAGGCGGCTTGCGCCCAGATTGAGCCGGATGGAGCCCTGTCTGGAAGAGTTGCCGGACATGTTGTTCGCTGCTACACTGCACCCTGTCAGAAAAAACAGGATTGCCAACAGGGAAAGCCATTTCGTCATGTTTTTCATGGACATATCCTCCTGGAAAAATTTTTCAAACCGGAAACGCTTCCGGAAAGTTCTATTAATCATTTGATATATATGAAGTTTTTATATTAAGAAAATCATTCGGAAAATTGTAAAATTAATTAACAAAAATATCAAGCACAACCTAAGGAAAAATGCAATTATTTTCATGCCGGAATACGAAAATTTGAAGAATCCGGGTAAGCAAGGATGTTTGCGCAGCAGAGAACGGGCAAAACTATTTCTTGGAAAGTTAGCGGAACAACTGTAAAGGCTTTTCCATTTCTTTTCGCTCAATTGTGCGTAAGGTTGTGCATTAAGGTGCGGAAGCTGTTCCTTGTTCCGCAGATTTGCACCGGGTTGCGAGGCAGCACCTGTTGCAGAAGGGGCTTGAGCGGCAAGTATCTTTGCCCAGTTCCACGATCAGCGCATGGTACTCGCGCCAAAGGGTGGGGTCGAACTCCAGGTTTTCATGGAATGTTCGCTGAATGGAAGTGTAAGCGGCATTATTCGGCAGAAGCCCGATTCGCGAAAACGATCGCCGTGTGTATGCATCCACAACGAAGAAGGGAAAGCTGAATCCGTAAAGAAGAATGGAGTCGGCGGTTTCCGGACCGATTCCCCAATGGGAGAGCAGCCATTCCCGGGATTTTTCCGGTCCTTTTTGGGAGAGCGCAAAGATGTTTCCTTTGAGTTCATCCGTGATCCGCCGGGCGAAAAGCTTCAATTTTTTCGTCTTCTGATTGTAGTAGCCCGCCGGACGCACCGCTTCCGCAAGATCCGCATCGGAAGCGGCGAGAATTGCCCGTGCTGAAAGAAGTTCGCTTTTTTCCAGAGCGGCGAGGGCCTTTTCCACGTTCTTCCACGCCGTATTCTGGGTAAGGATCGCTCCGACCGCGATCTCGAAAATCTCTTCGGGGGTACGCGGTCTTGCGAGGAACTCCGGCAGGTATAGGGATACGCCGTCACGGACAATGGGCCACCAATTTCGTCGCCCGTAACAGAGGGAGAGACAGCGGTAAATTTCCAGAAAAGCGGGATTTTTCGGCATGGATCAGCCGTGCCGGATTTTCATAGCAAGGACGTAGGAGGAAAGAATGAGGGTGACGGCATTGGGAATGATGATGGGAGGTTCGTTCCGAGCGATTCCGTATGCAAGCCAGCATGCGACACCGATCGTCGAAAGGAGGAACATGCCCAGTGAAAGGTCGCTGGTATGTCTCGTCCGAAAAACCTTCCAAGCTTGAGGAATGAAGGCTGTTGTGGTGCAGGCCCCCGCGATGTATCCGACGACGTCGCACATAGCCACCGGCATCTCCTTACCTGCGAAGCGGCGAGCTTTCGCGGATCATCGTACCCGTCCGGAGTATTTCCTCGATCTTGTAGAGTCCGAATTTGCGTTCCTTGAGGAAACCGCCCCAAGCGGCCTCGGCGAGATCCCCGTTCTCCCGGAGAGAAGTCAGCCATTCGTCCGTAAATTCCGGGTCTTCCTGCGGAAAGCCGAGCTGAGTTTCAATGAGCCAATTGCGGTTTTCCGTTTCCTGACTTGTCCGCGCAGGCATGAGAATCCATGGAATGCCGAGTCCTCCGGCGAAAGCGAGTTCGTTGGAGGGAGCCCAGAGGATATCCGTTTCGCGCAGAAGGTCGGAAAAGCGCTCGAAAAAAACAGCAAAATCGGGATCGAAGAGGAGGACCGTCCCCATCGGCATTCCTTCCGCGCACAGTCCGCTATTCCGGCATCCTTCGCGAAACCGTTCGGCGGCCGCATGGTCGTCTCCCGCGGCGACGACTACGCGGAGCTGACCGGAAGAAAGACGGCCGGCCAGAGAACGGATGGCTGAAAGAGCCGTCTGGACAGACATATCGCTGCTCCGGATGATGAAACTCAGAGTGAGTGTGCGCTCCTTCCGGAAATGGGCGTACTCCTCAGTGATGAAGAACTTGACGTTGCGGCCATGGACGGGCCAGAAACGTTCCTTGGGGTCGAGGTAGTGCAGACGCTGTCCAAGATCCTGTTTGAGTGTTTCCAGCGCTTCGCTGCCCAGAACGCGCCTCGGGTAAGGGAGGCCCGTGAAGAAGATACGCTCGTCGGGAATGCCGTAGCTTTTGAGCTGACCGACGACGCGTGCACAGGTGACGAAGTAGCATAGGCGGCTCCGGCCTGCGGAAGCGGGCGCCCAGATACGCGGTGCGTCCGCTCCGGGAATGAGACAGTAGGAAAGAGAATGCCCCGCCGATTCGGCGATCATCGCTGTCAGAGGGTTCGTGTGAAGCAGCGGAAGATTCTCCCTGGCGATTTCCTCGCGAAGCGAGTTGCCGAAACCTTTCCGAATGAGAAAATTAAGTTTCACTGCGGCGTCGTCGGGCGGTACCCGTGAATATGCTTTCGAATGGAAAAAAGACGCGATCAGCGTCATCAGTTTGAAGCGGGGAGCGCTGTTTCCGAGTACGGTCGGGTAGGCAGACAGAAAGCGCGACAGCACCGGGTTTCCGGTTTCCCCTTCGATGAAGGAATCGTCCATCAGGCGGAAGGGTTCGCGGATATCCGATAGCGGCATGGTTCCCCACCGGAAACAGCAGCGGGAAAGCAAATGACGGATGTCTTCCGGATTCATCCAGGCACCTCCACCGCCGATTCAGATTCCGTAGGCGAACGAAACGATAAAACGGATTCCCGTGTTGGGATTGACGAAGTACGGAGTCAGGATACCGTAAACGAACCGGACTCCGACCTTGGTGAAAAGATCACCGGAGATCTGGGCGACGAGGTCGGCTCCGAAGTAGGTGGAAAGATAGTTGTTGCCTGAGTTCCGGAGATCGGCGTAGGAAGTGTTGTTATTGTAAACGATGTTGCCGTTGATGTAGTCGTCATAGGAAAGTCCCCCGTAAAGGGAGAAGCGGTTGATGTAAATCTTGAGCGCCGCATTGATCTCCACGAAGGAGCGGGTTCCTACGCCGAAATTGGTGACCCCGGTGGAGGGAACGTAATTGGTGACAGGTACATCGGCCCTTATCAGCTCGATTTGGACTCCGAACAAAGGGTCGATTACGTTCTCGAAGAAAACGCCGCCGCTCCAGGCGCTCATCTGCGTGGCGGGGTAGAATTCGCCGCCGCCCATAAAGCCGATCAACTGGCTGTAAGGACTGACGGTATCCGGAGTTTTGGCGAAGGAAATCGCCGCCGGAACGAGTATCGCCAGAATAAAAAGGAGCTTGCGCATCGGAGCCTCCCGCAGCTTTATCCCTATTATGTCGGCCGGATGCTGTATAAATCTACAATGCTTTTTTACAATTCCCGCCTTTGACCGTCTCAGAGCTTCACGACAACGAGGGTGATATCGTCGAACTGCTCGCGGTCGCCTGCGAATTCCTCCACCGAACCGACGATGGCCTCGGCGATCGCTCGGGCGCTTTTCCCGGCGTTTTCGCGGATAGTCCTGTTGAGTCTCACTGTATCGTATTCTTCCTCGGCGGGATTGATGGCTTCGGTAATCCCATCTGAGTAAAGAACGAGAATCTGCCCTCGCTCGAGCAGAAAACTGTCCGCCGGATAAGCCTGATCGGCGAAAATACCCGCAGGAATTGCGTTGGCGGGAAGTGTCAGAAAGCGATCCCCGGCGGGATCGTAAATGACGACCGGCTGGTGTCCTGCATTAGTATAATAGAGCGTCATCCGTGAATAGTCAATCATTCCGCAGAAAACGGTTGCGAAGGTCATCAGCTTGGTCACGTCGCGAATGGTGAGGTTGCCGGTCATCAGTTCGTTGATGCGGCTCACTACTTCGGACGGGGAGACGTTCAGGTAGTCCTGAGTGCGTGCCACGCTGTGGATCATCATCGCGATGAGCGACGCCGAAACGCCCTTGCCCGAGACATCCGCGATGAGCATTCCCAGCCGGTCATCGGACGCCTTCTCCACGAGGAAATAGTCGCCGCTGACCCACTTGGCGGGTTTCTGATAGGCATAAACGTCCATATGCGTGAATTCCGGTATCCGCCGCTGGAAAAGGGAATTCTGGATGTTTGCGGCGAGTTGAAGGTCCCGTTTGGTCATTTTCGAGTCCTGTTCCTTTTCCGCGAGTATGATACGCGAGAGTGTGAGGATTGCCACTTTGCGCAATTTACCGATCACTTCGAAGTCGGCCGTTGTGAAGGTCGCGTTTTCAAACTTGCGCTCGATGTGAAGCAGCGCGGTTAGCTCCCCGCCGAAAAAAAGCGGAACAACGATCGTGCAGCCCCAAGTCTGGAAATAGCGCTCGGCGATCCGCCGGATGCCGGAAGAACCCGGGTCTATATGGATGAGTTCCTGGTCGTAGCAGTCCTGATCGCTTTTAAGGTGACGGAAGAAGGGATCAAATCCGGGTATACGGTAATCGCGGCGGTCGCCGGAATAGATCACACGATAACTTTCGGCAGAGCGTTCGAAAAGAAGAAAGTCTGCATTACGGCAGTGGATGTGATCGATGAGGGAGCCTACCGAGGAAACGGCCAATTCTTCGACGTTCCGCGAATGGCCGATACGGTCGAGAAAGGTCTCTGTCAGGTCGCGTCGTCGATTATCCATTCCCAGAAAGCGGCGAGTGAGATGGGAGAGAAGCCGGTTGAGCCACGAGAAAAGCACGAAAACGGGTGCCATCACGATCAGAAACAGGAACGGAGCCAACTGTGCGATTGTATTGCGGAACATGTAAACGATGGCCACCGCCGGCAACGCGAGAAGAAGCGATAAGGCAATATCCCGCCCCGCTTCCAGTACCCGCTTGCGTATGTGGTTGAAGCGGAAATGAATAACGGCGTACAGGAGGAAACCGCCGAGAAAAAGAAACGCCGCGCCCATCAGGAGAGCGCTCCAGGCGGAGTGGATAAGTAGCCGCATGACGGCCGACGCCGACATCAACACAGAGAAGGCGGCGAATCCCAGGAAAAAATAATAGACCTGCTTGCGCTGATAAACGAGTTTCGCGCTCCGGTATTTGAGCGCAATATTTACCGCGGCCCAGACCGACATAACGCCGGTCAGCGAAAGCATGGCATAATGCGCCCAGTTATAACCCACGCTCATCCGGAAGAAGTGCTTCGCATCGCGGTCGTATTCCAGGATCGTCCCGAACTGAAGTATGTCGCCTCCGGCGAGCGAGAAAAGTCCCAGTACGGCAGGCAAAAGCAGAGAGGCGGCGATCCATTTCGCGCGGCCCGGAACGCGCTCTCCTCGCGGGAAATAGAGCGAAACGGCAAAGGCTGCCGGTCCGACCAGCGCGAGGGAGAAGTTGGACAACCGCAGCGTCAGGTAGCTGATGTCCTCGTTGCCGATGAAGAAGTAATAATCGCGCAGTCCGAACGAGCCGACTACCGCCGCGAGGACCGTCAAAAATGACGCCGCGGCGATATTCAGCGCGGATATGCTCTTGAGAAGGCTTTCCACGGCCATTGCGAAAAGTATGGCCGCTACAGCGACCAGGTAAAAGTAGATGATATCCATCGAATCTCCCGATTTTCAGTTCGCCGGCGCTTTCGGTTTTCCATCTGCGGTTTCATGACAGGCGGAAAAGAATTCCGCCACGGCTTCGGAAACAGCGCCCCGCGCGCGGATATGCGTGGAAAGCCGGTGTCGTCGGGTCAGCAGGTCGCTCTCCAGGTCCACCGTAAGCATCCTTCGCACCTCGGAGGACACGCCGCTCAGGATCAACTCCGCATTTCGATAGTCCACCGTCCGGTCGCCGCGCGCGTGCAAAACGAGAATGGGTGCGCGGACTCGCGCCAATCCGCCGCGCACTTTTCGGAGGAACACTTTCTGCGCATGCACCGCCGGTGGCGAAAGAAAGCCTTCTGCACCTTCGCCGCCCTCCATATCGCGGGCTTCACGGCTGCGCATTCCCGTACGGACCTGCCGGACAGTCAACGCGAGCAAGGGGGAGAAGAAAAGCATCGCGTTCCGGAGCAGCGGTTTGCGGAAATCGCGGCTGTAAAGCGTCACGGGCGTAGCGGCCACCGCTATTCCTTCAACCTGTGTTTCCTGAGCGAGCGCGAGCGCGATGCTTCCACCGTAGCTTGCCCCGTAGAGGTAAACTTCCCGGTAGCGGGCGCGAAGATCGGCGAGGCGCTCCCGTGCGAGAGAAAACCATGGCCCCGGCTGGGAGGGAGTGTCGAGTGAAGCGGCCTCTTCATCAGTGAGGGCGCTTCCCGGCATCGCGGGGGCGTATATGTCGAAACCCCTCTTTCGGAGCGCTTCACCCACGTAGCGCATCGACTCGGGCGTTCCGCCGGACTCGTGCAGCATCAACACCGCCGCGTTGCTGGAACCGTCGCAAGCGAGCGTGAGGTCTTCGCAGGTCGTGGCCTTGTGTAATTCCCGATGGTTCCGGGGCAGACCGATCCAGAAGACGGTTCGGTTCAGGAAAAGGAATACAGCGAGAAGCGGAAGAATCCCGGACAATATGACAATGACAGCAGTGTTCAAGAACCAATCCCCTTCCGGGAAGAATCCCGGATTCTTTTACCCATAATTGTACACCATGGCGCGAATCCCCGCATGTTTTCGGCGTCTTTGCAGACGGCGGGAACCTATCCCGGATTCGATCCCATTCGGATGGTAAAACGGTTTAAATAAATGCAAAAGTACGTAACTAACTTCATTTACCTGGAAATATCCCGGAATGATAAAATGCTGCCGTCGGATTTTTGCAATTCTACGCGACGGTGATTATCCTTTCCTCGGTAAGTGAAGCCGTTGCTGATCCTGTCGCACTGCTTCTGACACAATCGGAATCCGTAATTCAAGGAACGAGGTACGAAATTTTTATGAAATGGATCGCCACATGCCCGCACGAAACGGTGGATGTGCTCGCTTCCGAATTATACTCTCTCGGCGTGAAAGACCAGAAAAAGCTGCACCGCGGCATCGCATTCGATGCCGATCTGGAAACCGCGTACCGAGCCCATCTGCTTCTCCGCACCGCGAGCCGCATCCAGCGTGTGGTGGCTGAATTCGACGCTTCCGACAATTCCGCGCTGAAAGCCGGACTCCGCGAGATCGTCTGGCCGGAATGGCTCCGGTCGCACCGGCCCTTTGCAGTCGCTCCGGCGCTTACCGATCCAAAAGCCCTGGCATTGGGCGAAGCCGCGGTTACCGGGGCAGTCGTCGAGTCTGTTCAGGACGGCGCGTTTGAAAAGGGAGTCCCCAAATTCGACCCCGATTACGACAATCCCATTACCATCGTCCCTTTCATTCGGAACGGGGAGTGCGTGCTCGGCATCGACACGGCTGGTCGGGCTCTCCACAAGCGCGGCTGGCGGACGAACGGTCATCCGGCTGTCCTGAAGGAGACGCTTGCCGCTTCGATTCTCCTGTCGGCCGGATACAATGGCAGCGAGCCGCTTCTCGATCCGATGTGCGGCTCCGGCACCATCGTCATCGAGGCCGCGTACATCGCGCTGCACAAGGCGCCGCTGATCCACCGAGGCAAGGACGATTTTTCGCTGGAACACCTCGCCGGTTTCGACCGTCCCCTTTGGAGAAAGGTTTCCGATCAGTTGCGGGCCGCTAAACTGTCCGAACTTCCCGCGCCGATATTCGCCTCGGATATCCAGCCAAAGTATGTCGAATTGGCCCGAGCCTCGGCTTTGCGCGCCCGCGTGGAAAAATATATCCGGTTCGCAGTGCTTCCTTTCCAGGAATGCGAACCTCCCGCTTCAAGCGGGTTGCTGATCGCCAACCTGCCTTACGGAGAACGAATCGGAGCCGGAGGTATTGAAAAATTGTACCGGGACGCGGGCAAGGTGATCTCTGAACGGTTTCCGAAATGGCGTATCGCGCTTCTCGTTCCGGAAGACGCTCCCGTCCACTTGCTGGGACTCAAATCGCCCAAGACGGTTTCGCTGTTGAACGGTTCGCTGCCGGTAAAACTGCTATTGGCCTGAAACCGGCATCGTTTGTCAAATTCCCTTTTCCCGGGGGCCGGGAAGGGAATCATTTCCCGGATAGCACCTTTCTTCCGTCATTTTGCATTTGACTCCCCCTCTTTGCGAGCGTGCTTAACGCGGAAGCAGAGAGGGGAGTCGACCTACCCGATGTACTTCGGAATGAGTTCCGGGCGGTTGAGGATCTTTGTGAGCTTGCCGTTAACCGTCTCGCGGTCGAAGGGTTTTACGATGTAACCGGCGATGCCCAGGGAGATCAGCTCCCGGACCATATCTTCGTCGGTACGACTCGTGCACATCACTATCTTCACGGTTTCGCCTGATTTCCTGAGTTCACGCACGAATTCGATCCCGGTCATCTCGGGCATCTCGATGTCGCAGAAGACGTAATCCGGTTTTTTTTCGAGGCCGGCGAATTTTTCCAGCCCGTTCTTGCCGTTCTCCGCCTCCTGCACCACCTCGAAATGGAGCGACAAGAGGATCTGTTTGAGCATCAGGCGCATCGTCCGGGAGTCGTCCACCAGCATTGCGGTGTAGGGAATCCCATTCAGCGGACGAACGCCGAGGGGAAGGGTGTTTTCCATGAAAATGTCCCCTGGTTGCCTTGTGAAATCCTAAAGCCCGGTACTGCCGAAGCCGCCCGCTCCGCGCGCCGTGTCGGAAAGCTCCGAAGCTTCGGCGAACTCGGCGTGTTCGACCTTCGCCGCGACTATCTGGGCCATACGGAAGCCGTTCTTCACCACGAAATCCTGCTTTCCGAGGTTGATAAGGATCACCCCCACCTCGCCCCGGTAATCGGAATCGATGGTTCCCGGCGCGTTGGGGACGGAGATCCCCTGCGCGGCAAGGCCGCTTCGAGGACGGACCTGCACTTCGTAACCCGATTCGATCTCGAAAACGAGACCGGTCGGGATCACCTTGATCTCTCCCGGGGCGATCACCACCTCCTCGTTGAGACAGGCGAAAAGATCGGCGCCGGCGGAATGGGCCGTCTTGTACTCCGGAAACTTGGCGGATTCCCGGATCTTCCGGATCTTGATCAGCATAGTCACCTCTCTGAATTCATGATCGGCGTAGCACGGCATGAAATGAACCCCGTTTTCGTTGGACAATCCTGACGAAATATCCTAGAATATATTGTAATGAAAAATTGGACGGTTGTAAATGAAAAAGGCATGGCTTTACGCATGGATTGCGTTCCCGTTTCTGTGGTCGTTTTCCCATTCCCTGCGCATAACCGAGATTTTCTGGCGTTTCACCCCCTATTACCGCTCCGAGGAGCGATATATCGAGCTCTGGAACGATACGGACTCGTCCGTGGAGCTTTCCCGCTGGAAGATCGTTCTGCCCCTCTCGGCAACCGCTGATCAGGCGGATTTCTTCGAGGCTTTTTCGTATCCCGTGCCTGGTGTTGTCTGCGGTTCGACGCTTCTTCCGCCCGGTGGACGTGCGGTCGTACTGGCGGAAGGAGCGGGCCGCTTTGCGGGCCTGCTGCCCGTTTCACGCGGAGCGCTCATCGTCAAGCCGGCGCGAAAGGGAGGCTTTATCTCATCCTGGGAAGGCAAGCTTTCCCGCATCAGGCTGATCGACCCCGAGGGAGGAATCGCGTGGGACGGATCGGCATTCGCCTACTGTACGAACGGTCTCACGAACGGTCTTTCGCTGGGGTTTGACGGAACGGCCTTCCGCGCAGTCATCCCGTCGCCCGGCGGCCCGAACGAGGGAGAAATCTGCGCGGTATGTCCGATTATCGGTCCCGGAAAAGGCGCCGTTCTTCGAGTGCATTCTCATGAAACGCCGTCTGTGATCGTCCTCACTCCTGAAGGAACCAGCTTTCCGGTGTCGATGTCACCGAAAGGCGGGGATCTCTGGGAAGCTTACTGGCTGCCGCACTGGGCGCCCGAGCACGGGGAGCTCGTGGAAATCGACGCCGGTTCGAACCGTGTTTTCCTTCGCTACCTCGACGGTTCGGTTTCCCCGAACGCCGGGCGTGTGATTCTGAACGAAGCGGTTCCTACCGCCGTCAGGGACTGGAGTTCCACGTGGGACGGTCAGACGGGCAGCGGAAGCGTCTCGGAAACGGACGATTGGCTGGAACTTGTCAACTCGGGCGTTCCGGACTACATCGTGGGTACGAATCACTTCCTCCTGGTTCGTTCGAATGGAGCGGAGGATGTCCATATGGTGACATGCCGTTTTTCTTCGGCCACCATGGGAAAGAGCGGTCAACTTCCGCCCGGCGGCTACCTTGTATTTACTGCCGACGGAGGCCTTCCGCGAGCGGGTGAGGTCATACTGTACGAGGGATATCCTTATCGGGACGGTGTACCGGTCTCCGGAATTTCTTGGGAAGCACCGCATTCTCTTGGGCCGACTAACGAAGCGATCCACCGTGTTCCCAACGGCTGCGCCCTCCCCTGCGCCGAATTCCGAAGGGGTGAACCCACCTTTGCCCGCGCGAATTCAGATGTACCGGAGTTGTTCTGTCCTTCAATCGCACGCGGTTCTTCCACCCAAGTGTTCCTCGTCGATCCCGGCCGGAATTCCTTTGCCGCAGCGGTTCGGATCCGCTCTCCCCGGGGGGAGACGGAATTGACGCTCACCAACGCCCGCTATTACTTTGCCGCTTCCCTGAACCTTCTTCCGGCCGATTCCGGAGTCCTTCCGGACGGCATCCCCGTTGGTAACGGCGAACGCGTGGATGTAGAATATCCCGGCGAGAGCGGGAAAATCCTTGCTGTTGCCTCTTTCCGTTTCGCGCTTCCCGGTTGGGAGCTTCCCCGTGAAACCGCCGACCTTACGGCATGCACCGTTTATCCCAATCCGATGCATGCCGGAACAGCAACCCTGCGTGTGGCAAACGTTCCTGCGAACGCCTCCGCGAAAGTGATTTCCCCGAATGGCGCGATCGTGGCGGAATTGATTTGCAATGAAAAAGGAGCGATGGAATGGAAAACGGTAATTTGTTCCGGAATTTACTCGGTAATCGTCAAAAGCGGCGCCGAAACGGTCGTTCGGCGGTTGCTGGTCTATTGATCTTCGCGTTCGTATTTGCTCGGGCCGTTGTGCACGCTGAAAGACCGGCGGATAGGGCTTTTTCGGCGTTTCCTTCGAAAGGGAAGGTTTTTTCTCTCCGTACGTTCTGCGGCGGCAGCGGCGAGGGAGACGACGGACTAGCCGTCTCAGCCGGATATTCGGCGGGAGACGCCTGGAAAGTAGGACTTGTCCTGGGCTACCGTTACCTCGGTCGTTTCGAGTGGAACGTCGGGGAAGAAGCTGCATGGATGCCGGAAGGAAGTTCGGCCGGACATGAAGGATCGGCCGCTCTCGCCGCCGAGTGCCGCTCGGGGATTCTTGCCGTCGGATGGGGAGGAGAACTGCTCTTCCGTAATTTCACCCGTCTGCACAGCCTTTCGTTTTTTCCCGCTGTTTACGTCCGTTTTTCCCCTTCCGACTGGGAGTTCACTGCGGAAGCTTCCGCCGGGGAGGACGGACCATGCGTCAGTTGTACCGCCGAATGGGATTTCGCGCCGGGCGGACTCCGGCTGAAGCCGCTTTTCGGAACGGAATGGGACCGGTTTTACTCGATCCTATTCGGCTGCAAAATCGCCTCATTTTCGGAGGATCTGGTGCTATCGGCCGAATGGGAACAAGGAATCGGGGGAAATCGCGCCTACCCGGCGACTCTTTGCGTATTGAAGCACTGGGGAAGCTTCGGAATGTCATTCGCCTTCCGGCCCGCCTGGGATATCGCCGGGAAATGGGAAGCCTCGGTTTTCTGGGAATGGTAAGGTCTTCAAAGTACATGGGAACAGGATTTGCCATTGACAGAATGAAAAAAATCCAGCATAATACTGGCCGGGGGAATCGTTCGCAGGAGATTCCATGCTTAACCGGGTCTTTTTCACCAATCGTCAGAAAATCGCTTTTACTGTTTCGATCATGGCGGTGCTTCTGCTACTGCCCGTAATCGTCTATTCGGTCATGGGCGGATTTTACGCTACTGAGCCTCACCAGATCCAAAGCGCCGCTGCGGTCCGCAACTTCCTTTATCTGCTGCTGCTTCCCATATACGGGCTTTTTCTTTTTCTCATCTTTCAAAGCTTCCGGCAGCGTGTTCAGGTGACCGACGACCGGGTTCGTTTCCATACGTCCAAGGGTATTGTCATGCTTTACTGGCACGAAATAAACGACTTTGCGATGGACTACCACCGGATCGGCTCGATGTTCAATTGGCGCATCCGCCTCTTCCAGGTGGCCGACGGTCTCAAGGGCGTCCGTTTTTACGAGTCCCTTCCCGCCACGATGAAGCTCGAAGAAGAAAGCACCGAGGAGTTCTCGGTATCCAGTATCCGCTCCCCCCATGTATACGCACTCAAGTCTTATGGAATCGAGCTTTCCCATGACGATTGCGAAGAATTCGCCGCCATCGTCCGTGAAAAGACGAATCTCAAACCCGTGCGTCGAAGCGGTCTCTTTGTCGAAGTGAAGTAGTCTTCGACTCCGGTTGGAGAGCAAACCTCTTGTCTGGAAATACAATCTAGTTGAAAAACTCGTTATAGATAGCCAGAAGCGCCTTTTCCATGTCGTTGTCCGCCACCCCGAACATCATGCTGATTTCCGATGCGCCCTGGTTGATCATTTCGATGTTGATCTTCGCGTTCGCTATGGCGTTGGCGGCGCGGGCGGCCACGCCGACGCTGTTGCGCATCCCTTCGCCGACGATGAAAATGATGGAGAAGCCGTGGTGTACCTCTACCCGGTCGGCATGGAGCACAGTCCTGATCTGCGCGGTTACTTTCTCTTCCAGCGTTTTTGTCAGCCGTTTTCCATCGAGAATCACCGAGATGTTGTCGATACCGGATGGCGCATGCTCGTAGGAAAGGCCGAATTCCTCTAGAATTTCCAGGACCTTCCGACCGAATCCGATTTCGCGGTTCATCAGATACTTGCTGATGTCGATGAAGCAGAAGCCCTTTTGACCGGCGACGCCAACTACGGGGCGTTTTTGGGAGAGTTCCCGCTCGATGCTGATCATGGTGCCGGGGGCGGCGGGGTTGTTGGTGTTGCGAATATTGACCGGAATGCCCGCCTGGTAAACGGGGAGCAGGGTTTCCTCGTGAAGTACGGAGAAGCCGGCGTAGGAGAGTTCGCGCATTTCACGGTAAGTGAGGGCATGGATCGCCTCGGGATTGTGAATGATGTTGGGATTCGCTGCGAAAACGGAATCGACGTCGGTGAAGTTCTCATAAACGCCCGCCCCGACGGCGGCCGCGAGGATGGAACCGGTGATGTCGGAACCTCCGCGAGGGAAGGTAGCGACGTCGCCCGTCCGGGTATAACCGAAGAAGCCGGGGAAAACCTTGATTCCGGGGATAGCGTTGAGTTTTTTCAGGTTATCGTAGCTTTCGGGCAGCACCTGCGCGTTGCCGAACTCATCGGAAAGGAGGAGTCCGATGTCTTTCGGGTCAACGTAGGAGGCTTCGTGACCGGATTTTTTCAGGTAGGCGGCTACGACCTTGGCGGTGTTGTCCTCTCCGGCGGCCTTGAGCGCGTCCATCAGCTTGCCGTGGTGACCTTTGTTCCTGGAAATTCGTAGTTCGAGATCCTTCCGGATGTCGCCGGAGAGGTCGGAATCCAGATCGAGATCGGAAGCGATTTCCGCGTAACGGTCGATAATGGCCGAAAGCTCTGCTCCGTATTGGCTGTCCGAGATGACCTTTTTTGCCAGTGCAATGAGGAGGTCCGTGACCTTGGTATCGTCCTTGTGGCGCTTGCCCGGAGCGGAAACCACCACTACCTGGCGTTCCCGGTCGGACAGAACGATGTCGCAGACCTTCTTGATCTGGACGGCGTTTGCCATAGACGTGCCGCCGAATTTCACGACCTTCATAGAAGTTCCTCCCGGTAATTCGCAGTCGATCATTATAACAGGCGTCCGGAATTTGGTGAAGAAAATGAATGGTAGAGAAGATGGTCGAGGCAGTTCGGGAAGGTTTTTCTGTCCGATTGCTCTATTTTCAGACGGGTTATCGGATTGATCCAGTGAAAACAGGGCAGAGGGTTCGGCCTGATTTCGGCCTGATTTCGAGCGTATTTGACAAATCTTTCGATGATCCTTAAAATATTGTGTTCCCGTTCCGACCCTTGACGGAAGGTTCACGGGAAGTGCAGGATGCCAAAACAAACCAGGAGTGCATGGAATGGCCGCGAAGAAGCAGAACTCCCCGGTAGTCGACCAGAAAAAGGTGGAAGCGATCAAAGAGACCTTCCTCCGTCACCGGAAAACCTCGCTGGCGAAGGATGAGTACACCGCCACCTCTCATGACAATTACATTTCCCTCGCGCTCACCGTTCGCGAAATGCTGATCGAACGCTGGATCAAGACTCAACAGTCCTATTACGACCAGGATGCGAAACGGGTGTATTACCTCTCGCTGGAGTTCTTGATCGGCCGCACGCTCGGCAATGCGTTGATCAACCTCGGCGTGTTCGACGAATGCGAGTCCGCAATGAAGGAACTCGGTCTGGATCTGGAAGAGATCCGCGGAGAAGAACGTGACGCCGGTCTCGGTAACGGCGGTCTCGGACGTCTCGCCGCCTGCTTCCTCGACTCGATGGCTACCATGGGCCTGCCCGGCTACGGCTACGGCATCCGTTACGATTACGGCATCTTCAACCAGAAGATCAAGAACGGGTACCAGGTGGAAGAGCCGGACGACTGGCTGAAGAACGGCAACCCCTGGGAGATCGAACGCCCCGACTTCGAACTCCGCATCCGCTTCTTCGGACGCGTTCGCACGGAGAACGACGCCAAAGGCAAGCCGGTCTACAAGTGGGAAAACACGCAGGACGTGCTCGCTATCCCTTATGACGTGCCTATACCCGGTTACGGCAACAACACGGTGAACACCCTGCGCCTGTGGACCGCCCGCGCGCTCAACGAGTTCGATTTCCAGAACTTCAACGCGGGCAACTATATCGATGCGGTGGAGAACAAGAACCTCTCCGAGAACATCTCGAAGGTGCTCTATCCCAACGACAACAGCGTTCAGGGCAAGATCCTCCGACTCAAGCAGCAGTACCTTTTCGTCGCGGCATCGCTTTTCGATATCGTGCGCCGCTACAAGAAGTACCACAAAACATGGAAAGAGTTTCCGACCAAGGTCGCCATCCAGTTGAACGACACGCATCCGTCCATCGCCATCGCCGAGTTGATGCGCATCCTCGTGGACGACGAGGGCGTGGAATGGAAGACCGCCTGGGAAATCACCAGGAAAACCTTCGCCTATACCAATCATACCCTGATGCCCGAGGCACTCGAAAAGTGGCCTGTTCGTATGATGGAAGAGCTTCTGCCGCGTCACATGCAGATCATCTACCAGATCAATCTCGAATTCATGCAGGATGTTCAGGCGAAATACCCCAACGATATGGACCGTCTGCGCCGCATGTCCCTTATCGACGAGGGCGGCGAGCGTTACGTGCGGATGGCTTTTCTCGCCATCGTCGGCAGTCACTCGGTCAACGGCGTTGCCGCCCTGCACACTGAGCTTCTCAAACATCAGTTGCTGAAGGACTTCTACGAAATGTTCCCGAAGAAGTTCAACAACAAGACCAACGGAATCACCCAGCGTCGCTGGCTCCTCAAGAGCAACCCGGCCCTGTCCTCTCTCATCACTTCGAAGATCGGGGACCAGTGGATCACGAACCTCGACGAACTGAAAAAGCTGGAGAAATTCGCTTCCGACGTCGACTTCCAGAAGGCCTGGCAGGATGTGAAGAAGGAGAACAAGAAGAAGCTCGCCGAGGTTATCCTGGAACTTACCGGCGTGCAGGTCTCCACCGAAGCGCTCTACGACGTGCAGGTGAAGCGGCTTCACGAGTACAAGCGCCAGCTCCTGAACGTGATGAACATTGTTCACATGTACAACGAGATCAAGGATAACCCGAAAGCGAAGGTTACTCCGCGCGTGTTCGTGTTCGGCGCGAAGGCCGCCCCGGGCTACTTCATGGCGAAGCTCATCATCAAGCTGATAAACGCCGTGGGCAGCGTGATCAACAACGACAAGGACGTGGGCGACAAGCTGAAGGTCGTCTTCCTTCCCAACTACCGCGTTTCGCTGGCCGAGAAGATTTTCCCCGCCTCCGACCTTTCGGAGCAGATTTCGACCGCGGGTACCGAAGCGAGCGGCACCGGCTGCATGAAGTTCGCCTTGAACGGCGCTCTGACCATCGGCACCCTCGACGGCGCGAACGTGGAGATCGCCGAGGAAGTGGGCGACGAGAACATTTTCATCTTCGGTCTCAAGGTGGAAGAGGTGGAATCCCTCAAGACCAAGGGATACAATCCGCGCTCCTGTTACGATGCCAACCCGAAGCTCCGCCGCGTGGTGGACATGATCGGCAGCGGCTACTTCTGTCCGGGCGAAGATCCGAACCTGTTCCGCCCCATCGTCGATATGCTGCTCTCCTATGACAATTATATGCACATGGCGGATTACCAGCTCTACATCGACGCGCAGGAAAAGGTTTCCCGGGAATACAACGATCAGGAAAAGTGGACGAAGAAGGCCATCCTCAACGTCGCCCGTATCGGCAAGTTCTCCAGCGACCGCACCATCGGCGAGTACGCCAGGGAAATCTGGGACGCAGAGGCCGTCGAAGTCAAGATGTAAATTTTGCTGAAAAGCGATCAAGGCCGGGCGGAAGCCCGGCCTTGATTATTTCCCGTCCGATCGGTATATTTGTTGGGTAACGTTTACCGGAGATGGTTTGAATGCTGTATGAACGGCACTGACCGTTCCCGGGGGCGGATGGAAAAGTCAAAATCTGTTCCCGAAGGATTCATAAGCCATGCCCTTTGTGGAAATGCCCGGCGTGACGGGCCTCGTCTGGCAGCCTGAAAAACAGCCTTCAGAAGAGAAGAAGCATCCCTGCGCCGATTGCTTCAGTTGTCAGTGGTGTGACGACGAACGCTGCGCGCTCTGTCTCAAGCGCTGCGGCGGGAAAAGTTGCGCGGAGAAGTGAGGCGTTACTTTGTCAGCGAAGACAAAAGCGCGAGCATTTCCGATCGGCCCTTGCGGCTTGTGACCGAGGTGACGAAGACGTCGCCCTGGGGTTTTCCCAGGATGCCCGACATATGCCGCACGCTGAGTGCTGTGTCCGCCTTGTTGAGCTTGTCGGCCTTCGTCGCCACGATCACGAAGGGCAGTTTCAGTTCATCGAACTTGTCGGCGAGAAGGACTTCCTCGTCGCCCGGGCTGCGGCGAATGTCTTGGAGAAGGAAGATCATCTTGAGATTCTCGCGGTTCCGGAAGTATTCCTCCGCCATCGGCACGAAGCGCAGCCGTTCCTCCTTGGGTGCCTCGGCGTAACCGAAGCCCGGCATGTCCACCAGCGACAGCGCCCCGTTGATGAGAAAAAAATTCACGAGCCGCGTCATCCCGGGTTTCGACCCCGTCTTCACGAGGTCCTTGCGGTTGACGAGCATGTTGATCAGCGACGACTTTCCGCAGTTCGACCGCCCGAAGAAGGCGACCTCCGGGTACCGGTACTGGGGATATTCCTCGGGCTTGCTGGCGCTCTTGACGAACTCGGCGGTGCGGATTTCCATAATATTTTTCCTCGTTTAAACTTTTTCTTTTTCCAAAATCACTTTTACCACCCCTTCGGCAAAGAAAGAACCCCAGGAGCGCTACACTCCGTCGGCTCGCATTTCCATCGGCGGCTTCCGCTCGACTTTTCGAAACTCGCCGCTGCGCGGCTCAAACAATCGCAAAGTCGGCTCCATCCGACGGGAAATACGGCCTCCTTCGCCAGGCGCGAAACCCGACCAAACCCCGGACCCTGGATGATCGAAATATTCCAGTTTCATAAAATTTCTAAACTTATATTAGCTGTTAACTTCAATTTTTGCTGCTATCGGTTAAACATTAACAGATTCATTAATTCTTTAAAATCTCTATCCGGGTTGTTAATATGCTGTTTTAATCGTTGCCCAACTTTTTCTGCTTCACCGATATAAATTTTTTCATCGTATGTATCTTCAGTTGGATCTGATTTTAAGACGTATATCCCAGGTTTATCAAATTCTGGACGATTCATCAAATTTATTAAACTTGCTCTTGGTGAATAAATGGCTTTTCCAGACAAATTCCCTATTTCAATAGTTCTCGGCCCATTATCACTCCCATTAATTAAAAACACGGTTAATTTTTTACCCATAATAGAACCCCTTGTCTGGAACCAATCTTTCTTATTTATCCTCATCTTCCGCATAAACGATTCACCGCGTCCGGGCGAAGGAGCGAAGCGAAACCTTTCCCGGAGGCAGGCGGCAGGAAGCCGCTGTGCCCTCATATCGAGCCAGGAGGGCGAGTATGCGGGAGCTGGAGAAAAAGCGTTCCGCACCACCAACCGCCTCCGGGGTTTAGCCCGGGGTCTTGCGGGGTTTGGTCGGGGTCCGCGGGTAGCGCCCGAGGCCGCATTCCCCGGCGATGGAGCCGAAAAAAGCACCGACCAAGCCCGAAGGGCGCGATTGTGCTTTTTTCGAGCGGAAGAGCCGAACGGGAATGCGAGCCGAGGAAGCGTCGCGTCTCCGGGAGATTTCTTTTTGCTTACTTTTTTGGTCCCACGGATGGGACTATGCCGCGAAGGCCAGGGATGGCCGGGAGCGGCCATGTCCCGCAAAGAAAAAGTAAGAGAACTCTCGGCCACCTCCAGCCGGAGGTAAACAGCGCAAGCCCGTCGTGAGAGGCTACTCCCACTCGATCGTCGCAGGCGGCTTGGACGTGATGTCATACGCCCCGCGCGTGATCTCGCGTAGCCCTCCCCCGTGCGTGTTTAACGCAAGCCCGGTTTTCAACCGATTTTCTTCAGCAGGGCCAATTCCTTCTCCAGGATGTTTTCCAGGAGGGAATCGGGATCGCGGCCTCGGAGGATCGCGGCTTCCCGGAGGGATTTTTCCAAGCTCGGCTTCAAATAATGGGGAATGACGATATCCTCCGGTTTGGTATAGAAACGGCCCTGTTCGGCCCGGGTGAAATCGTATTCTTTCTTCATTCCGGCCTCCTATCGAGATACTGCCGTTTCTCGTTTTGTGTCGCCTTTCTGGCGGAAATGAGACGGACCACTTCTTCGAAATCCGACATTTCCAGAACCGTATGGACTACCAGCAAAATTCTCTCGCTTTCCGAGCAGCCCAGCAAAATCCATCTGTCTTCCCGCCCCGAATGCGTTTCGTCAAACTGGGACAAGGCGAACGGATCGCTGAAAACCGTGACGGCGTCGAAGAAACTAACCCCATGTTTAGCTTCATTGAGTCGGGCCTTTTTCGGATCCCATTCAAATCGTCGCTTCATTCACTTCACCCGAATAATATTAAGTCGCTTCCATCAAAATATCAAGAGGATGGAAAAGTACGCTCGAAAATACTATCCGCACCACCAACCGCCTCCGGGATTTAGCCCGGGGTCTTGCGGGGTTTGGTCGGGGTCCGCGGGTAGCGCCCGAGGCCGCATTCCCCGGCGATGGAGCCGAAAAAAGCACCGACCAAGTCCGAAGGGCGCGATTGTGCTTTTTTCGAGCGGAAGAGCCGAGCGGGAATGCGAGCCGAGGAAGCGTCGCGTCTCCGGGGGATTTCGTTTTGCTTACTTTTTTGGTCCCACGGATGGGACTATGCCGCGAAGGCCAGGGATGGCCGGGAGCGGCCATGTCCCGCAAAGAAAAAGTAAGAGAGCTCTCGGCCACCTCCAGCCGGAGGTAAACAGAGCAAGCCCGTCGTGGGAGGCTACTCCCACTCGATCGTCGCCGGCGGCTTCGACGTGATGTCGTACGCCACGCGCGTGATCTCGCGGACGCTGCGCACGATACGGTTGCTCGCGGCTTCCAGAACTTCCTCGGGGATCTTCGCCCAGTTGGCGGTCATGCCGTCCGTGCTCGTTACGGCGCGAAGTACCACCACGTTTCCGTAGGCGCGCTCGTCCCCCATCACGCCCACGCTCTTGACGGGGAGATACACGGCGAAGGCCTGCCAGGTCTTGTCGTACCAGCCGCTCTTGCGGAGCTCGTCGATGAAGATGGCGTCGCACTCGCAGAGAACGCGGAGCTTTTCTTTGGTGATGTCGCCCAGCACGCGTACGGCGAGTCCCGGTCCGGGAAAGGGATGACGGTTGAGTATGTCGACGGGTATGCCGAGAATCCTCGCCACTTCGCGCACTTCATCCTTGAAGAGGAAACGGAAGGGTTCGATGATGCGGCCCTGTTTCTCCAACTCCATCACCTCGGGCACGCGGTTATGGTGGGTCTTGATGGTCTGGGAAGGACCTTTCACGGGATTGCTCTCGATGACGTCCGGGTAAAGTGTTCCCTGTACGAGAAAATCGAAGTCGGAAAGGCCGCCGTAGAACACGTCGATGAATACCTTTCCGATGATCTTGCGTTTCTGTTCCGGACTGTCCACGCCCGCGAGCGCGTTCAGGAACCGGTCGGCGGCGTCCACATAGTCTACCTTCAATTTCAGGCGGTCGCGGAGGTTGTGGAGCACTTCTTCCGCTTCGTCCTTGCGGAGAAGACCGTTGTTGACGAAGATGGCGGTCAGATTGTCGCCCAGCGCCTTCTGCATCAGCACCGCGAGGGTGGTGGAATCCACGCCGCCGGAAACGCCCAGAACGACCTTCTTGCCGCTGCACTTCGCGCGGATTTCCGAAATCTGCTGCGCGACGAAGTCCTGCATGCTCCAGTTTTTCAACGACTTGCAGATATCGAAAACGAAGCGCGAAAGTATTTTCGGACCTTCTGCGGAATGCACCACCTCGGGGTGGAACTGAACGGCATAAATGCGGCGTGCTTCGTTCTCGATGGCGGCGATCGCGCCGTCGTCCGACTTCGCGGTAATCTCGAATCCCGGCGCGAGCTGCGTTGCGGAATCGCCGTGGCTCATCCAGACGACGCTGCGATTCTTCACGCCCTTGAGGAGCCGGGAGTTTTTCTTTTTAATATCGATCGTCGCCTTGCCGTATTCGCGCTGATGGGCCTTCTCCACTTTCCCGCCGAGCAGTTGGGTGGTGAGATGCAGGCCGTAACAGATGCCGAGCACCGGCAGGCCGAGCTCGTAGATTTCCTTCGAGACGAGGGGAGCGTCGGGAGCGGTGACGCTCGACGGACCGCCGGAAAGCACGATCCCGGCCGGTTTCAATTCCCGGATCTTTGAAATCGAAAAATCGTAAGGGTAGATCTCGGTAAAAACGCCCATTTCGCGGATTCTGCGCGCGATCAGTTGGGTGTACTGGGAACCGAAATCCAGAATCAGGATGCCTTTTTCCATTCTATGCCTCGATGGTTGATTTTACATATCCAGACGGCCAGCGACGCGCGAGCCGATATGAAGAAAAAGCACCGATGCGAGAAAGATTCCCGCAAAAACAAGCGCATGCGATTCTCCCTTCATAAAGCCGTCGAATCCGAAAAGGACGTGAAGCAATTCGAAACCGACGATGAACCCGATGCTCATCAAGACGATGGCGCCTGTCGTGATCCAGTAACCGACGCCCTTCCCGCGAAGAGCGAGCGAAGATGTCAGGAGAATCTGGAAAGCGATGACGCAACACAGGCCGATTTGGAGAAACGCGAGCGCGAGTTTGCCGATGTCGGTTCCCCAACGCGCGATCAAGACCGACGCGAGGGTCGCAAGAAACAGAACAACTGTCAGGATTCCGATCCAGGTCCATCCCGAGAGCGCCTTTCCGAGAAACCAGCGGCGGCGGGAAGTAAAATTGAGGGCGAAGTAGTGAAAACGGTCGGCGCGTTCGCTGAGGATGTCGAAAACGCCCAGAACGATCGAGAATATCATCATCACCTGCAGGAAACCCCGACCTATCCACTGATAGTATAGATAGTAGTTGAGGTCGCCGGAAAGCATGGCATTCAATGCGGCAACCATGTTCGCCTTGCCTGGTCGGTTGTCCGGCATGCTGTTGAACGCCGCCGCCTGGGTGTGGATCATCTGCATCAGGAAGTTGTGTCCCGCGACGTTGAACAGCAGCAGCGCGAGCATGATGATGAGAAAAACGATGGCTGCCTGGCGTTTTCGGCGGAGCTCCGTCCGTATCATCTGGATCCTCCTTCGCGGGACGCTTCCACGAGGTGAAGGAAGAGGTCGCGGAGGCTGACGGGACATGATTTACCGGGGTGTCCGAGTGAGATCCCCGACGTTTCGGCGAGGGCACGGACTACTCCGTTGGTTTCGCGGCGGACATGCAGGATTCCGTTTGCGCCGGGACGAAGGGTTTCCGCTTCCTTTCCATCGGCGATGATCTCCCGGTAGCGTTCCTTGGCTTCATCCACGCCGCCGGAGAAAAGGGCGCGGCCGCGGTCCATAAAGACGATGCGGTCGGCGGCTTCTTCCGCTTCTTCGAGGATGTGCGTGGAATAGATGACGGTCTTGCCGTCGCGGATCGCAAGTTCCTTCATATGACCGATCACCCGGGTGCGCAGAATCGGGTCGAGGCCGGACAGGGGTTCGTCCAGGGCATAAAGCTCGGCGTCGGTGGAGAGGGTTACGGCGAGGTAAAGCGCAGTTCTCATACCGGGAGTGAGTTCGCGTACCCGGCGCTCCAGTGAGGCGTTCACCGAGAGTTCTTCGCAGAGGGATTCGAGCCTTTTCCGGTCGACACGCTTCCCGCCGAGTTCACGCGCTTCGACTAGCACTTCTTTCACCCGGGACTGCGGCCTCAGTTCCTTGTCCTCGGGCAGAAAATAAGCGGCGCGGACAATTTCCAGATCGGTGATGGAGCGGATTTGCCGACCGTGGAAAAGTGCGCTGCCCCGGTATCGGAGAAGTCCGCAGATCAGTTTGAGAGATGTGGATTTTCCCGCGCCATTGGGTCCGGCGAGAGCCGTTACGCTACCCGATTCGATGGAGAAAGTGAGTTCGGCGAGGGCCCGGTTTTTCCCGTAGTTTTTGGAGACATTTTCGAAAAGGACAAGGCTGTTGTTTTTTGTTTCCGTCATTTCGTCCTCACAACCCGAAAACCCGTTGCGCCGTCGAATGCATCGGGTTCCATCGGGGACCGCCGGGTAAGGCGTACGCCGAGATCGCCCGGGGCCGCATCGTCGATCCAGGCGCCGCCGCGGCGGGTGCGCGCAACGGGCGAATCCTCCGACTCGGGCTGGATATGACCGATATAAGGGCCGTAGGGGTTTTTCACATAGCCTTCGACATAGGGAGCGTACCAGTCCCACACCCATTCCCAGACGTTCCCGGCCATGTCGTACAAACCGAGTTCGTTGGTAGCCTTTCCGGCGACGGTGTGTGTCGAGGAAAGTGCGTTGGTATCGAACCAGGCGACATCCTCGGCACGCCAGCTTCCGGGGTATTTGAAACCGCGCGTCCGGTTGCCTCCCCGGGCCGCGAATTCCCATTCGGCTTCGGTTGGCAGCCGGTAGCCGTTGGCCGTGAAGTCGCAACTGACCGTCCATTTGCCGAACTCGGCTGTGTCGGGGTTGGTGACAACGGTGTAGCAGGGATTGAGTTTTTCCTTGACGCTCCGGAGATTGCAGTAAGTCACGGCGTCAAACCAGCTCACCTGCTCGGCGGGAAGATGATCTCCCCGAAAGCGCGAGGGATTTGTTCCCATGATGCCGGCGTATTCCATCTGGGTTAATTCGGTTTTCGCGATATAATATGCGGTGAGTTCCACCGGGTGGGAAGGAAATTCGTTTTCGAGGCCGGTTTCCGTTGAGTCTCCCATACGGAAACTGCCCGCTTCGACCAGCGCAA
>Ga0326727_10002332_pt1 | contig 65597 bp, 79 predicted proteins | sample MB2enrmetagenome_FD_207643 | JGI IMG/M metagenome (GOLD analysis project Ga0326727, IMG submission 207643) | Lab enriched peat soil microbial communities from McLean, Ithaca, NY, United States - MB29MY | ecosystem: Environmental > Terrestrial > Soil > Wetlands > Peat | place: USA: New York...
AAAAGGTAATGGCCGGATCGTCGGCCTTTTTGACCTTTTCTTGGTCATGAAGAGCGGTAAGAATCAGCTGGTCAAAACTGGCTCTCGATTCGACAAAAATGAATATCAACTTTCATCCGGAACTGATTTTAGATTCTACAAAGAAAATTGCCTTATTGATTTCAAAAAATGGTCTAGATTTAGTACCATTTATTGCCAATGAACCCGACTTCTCATACGAGAAGATAACATTTACTCGCCATGAAATTAAGCAAATGATAAATGATGCGATTGAAAAAGGATTATGGTTTATACAATTTGAAGGGATTCCGGTAAATCCGAATGCGTTAGACCTTATGATCCGTGTTTTTGATTATGAAAACAAGGAATTTTCCACTGATTTCGAATTAATTTTAAGGCAACCAAAATTAAATGAAGATGGATATTGGCCAATTCTTATTATCAATAAGAAGACAAGAAAAGCAGGCATTGTCGCACCAAATTCAAGTTGATTGTAAAAACACTTTCTATGCAATATTACTCAATTCTCGTTCGATACAAGGTCATGCAGACTATGGCACGCACGATAAGGCCGGAGGACGCACAGGTCCGGCTGGCCATCAGGACCGACTACGACGCCAACCCGGGCCAGACCTACAAGGACCTGCAGGACAAGTTCGGCGTGAACTACAGCTCGGTAATCCTGGCCATGAAGCGCACCGCGGACGAGTGGCGCGCGATGCTGGACGCGTCCGCGGCGGGGCCCGCCAAGCCACTTGCGACTGTTTCCAAGGTATATTCGGAGGCCCAAGTACCTTCAAGCATCCCCGTGAAAAGGGGTCGCGGCAGGCCCCCGGCGGCCAAGCCCGGGGCGCAACAGGTCGCCATGCCCGCCCAAGCCGCGAGCCAGCCGCCCGCCACGATCCAAGCACCGGCCCGCCCGGCGACGTGGGAATACAAGTCGATCGTCGTCCGGGGGAAGGCCGACTCTGGCGCCGCCACCTTCGAGTTCCAGGACTCGGGCTCGGCCTGCTGGCAATCGGTCGCCGCTAAGGGCTTCGACGGCGTGCTCGCGGTGTTCGGCCGGGACGGCTGGGAGCTCGTGCACGTCACCGTCCTGAACCACGGGAACCAAGCCTTCACGGGCCTGTTTGAGATCGTGTTCAAGCGGGCACGGTAAGTAAAGCATCCAGGTATCAATGAAGAGCTTGAGGAATAACTACCTACCTTTAACACGGAGTATGATCTTCACTGAAGATATTTTACAATATCTTCTTGGTCTGTGTCCCAGCAATAGACTTGATCCGAGTATTCATAAAGGAATTTTTTTGATTGCTCTTTTAGTCCCTCTTGTTGTGGCGTATCTTCCTTATAGATTGATAAAAAAGTGTGCTTTTCTTTCTCTCTGAGACCAGTTTCATTTTTTCGAAGTAAATCCCAATATACACAAGTCAATGATGCTGCGCCCGAGGTCTGTATTGCTCGACCATAAACCTGTTTTCTTTCAAAATCAACTGTGACTTGTACATCTTTTACAGAGATTCGCTTTCTTGGGAGAATATCTGGAATTCTTAATTCCAAAATAGAATAAACTATTCTGTAAAATTCCAAGCCTTTTTTGGGCTGAAGTGTGATAATAATATCTGAAAGTGTGCTTAATCCAAAAAGAAAATCAGACACGCCATGGTATATTGTTTCTTTCTCGAGTTCCTTGGTAAAAATGAAAGAACCGGATTTTTCATTACTTTTTATGCCATAGATGAGCAAAACATGATCCACGATTCTCTGTTGATCGGTCGTGAGTTCTCCTAGATTAATTCCGTTTGTGAACAAAAATCCATCCATCTCCCCGAGATCACTTAGGCGCGCTTTATCCCCCTCGTAGAGGATTTCTATTTCGATTCCCTCACGATCGTATCGATAGTAGGGATGATAAAACTGGATTCTGCCTTCTCCCAATAACTCGCAATGAATTCCCTCGTTTAGCCAATTAAGATATGCTTGTTTGAATTTATTGCAATCCATCATTGCCACCTCCTATTATTCGACCCGCTTCAATAAGGGGTTGAGTGCTATAGTAATTTCGATTGTTAAGAAGCTCAATATTAGCTTCATCGAAGAATTCTAAAACAAATTCATGAAACAAATTAAATGCGGAAAGGTTTATGTGAAATCGGTAATTATCCTGAGAATGTTCATGAAAACGATGCTTGTGGTCTCCCATTAAATCATTTCCCGTGCATGTTGGTTCTTTCACATAATCTGGTACAACATCTAAAGCAAAAATCCTTATTTTGGTTGGAAATGGATATAATAAGGCAATAGACGCCCTGAATTTCGAACCATTGGAATAATTCGACCAAATCTGTAATTCTAAGTTATCGATCTTTGTTTCTAAACTCTCATCGGCGTAAAGTGAATAAGTGGTTTTTTTATCATTGTTTAGATCTAACTGTATCCTATCTAGATACTTTCTTATGGAAATAATATTATTTATCTCGGTTATATCCATGTGTTGATATTAATCACAGTTAGTTTATATCAATTCTGTCTGCACGATCAAGATCTTGGGGGTTTAACGCGACTCGAGCGCCATCCGATACGGATTCCGTTATAATACGAGGCTCCTCCACGAGAATGCAACATTCGTTTGTACGATTGTAGAAATATTCTTTGTTTGTACGATTGTACAAACAAACAGGCACCTCCACGAGAATGCAACATTCGTTTGTACGAGTGTGGAAATACTATTCGTTTGCACTATTGATTGTAGAAATATAAATTCGTCAAAATCGATTCGCATCTATGAGTGTATTTAATACTTATTCCGGAAAACAATTCGAAGATGAGGCGACAAAGATATTAAAAAACTCTCCCGAATTGGAGGGATATACATTTTTATCAGATACCCAAAATACAGATAAAAATCTGCGAAAAGAATTTGATTTAATCGCCAATCGGGATGAAAATTCTCTTTGCTTCGAATTTAAATTGCTAAAAGGGAGAAGGATTTCTTCGATCATTCCTATGCTCTTGGGTCAATTTCTCCACGAGAATTTTACAGAAGTTCTCTTGGCTGTTTTAAAAGATGAGGCGACATTAGAAGATGAAGAATTATTAAATACAAATGGAATCGGACTTGTCGTCATTGATATTGCATTAGAAAAAGCAAACTTTATCTTACGCGGAAGAGCTTTAGAGAAAAATGAGGCCTCTAATAATATTCTAATTACTGCGGCCAAAAGCATCGAAGAATCGAAGATTGAGAATGAGAATCTGCTTGTACAAGCAAAAGATGCAAGTCTAAAGACTGAGAAATTGTTAGAACAACTTCAGGAGGTTAAAAAGGATTTTAGTCAATCAATATGGGGCGATTTCATTATCGGGGGAATCATGGTATCAGGAATATTTATGCTATTAGACACTACATTGAATCTTTATCCTCTTACGTATGTAGGGTTAATTCTGGGACCTATTTTAATCGTTCTAAGTATATTAGCTTGGCTACTCCGCATTGAACGTATAAAACTCAAAATTTCAAAAATTAAAAAGCCAATAGCAATCCAAAGAGGCAAAGGATTCCGTTCTCGTTCAGAGGAGCATATATCAAGCCCCTAAAATTGATTGCATCTCCTACGATGCTTTGTTCATTCTTAAGTTCTTCATTTTCCAAGATCATTCAACTTGTAATAATTGAGGCTTTCTATAAACTGCTTTAATAGTAGCATTAGTTAGTCTCACTATTTTTTATTTGAATGTGATCACGACACGCTAACCATTGCCAGCTATGTTGGCGAATGCCGACAAGAACACCCACGAGAATTATACTCTCTTCCAGCTATTATCGTCATAAATTGAATCAATTATTTCCGCTAAATCTTTTCCAGAAGCAGAAAAATAAACTTCAATATTATTATCTTTACAACACTTCTTGATATGTTCTGTAATAAATTTTCGAGGATATTCCTTTGTAATTACTAAATATAAAAATTTTATTTGATCGGTAGTAACTTCAAAAGTATGCAGAAGAGTTATTGCTCTTTCTTTAGAGTTATTCATTTTATCTATAATTCCAGGATAATTCTTAGTATCATTTTTTAACTCTATAATACAAGACAAAATACGGCTGTTTGTGACAAATACTAAGCGACTACATATGTTAACACTATCAGTAACTAGGTTCTCACCATTTAAAATCACATGCGGTTTCAAATTTGAAATATATACACCACAATCATCTTCTTCGCAAATATCAAGCATAGCTGCAGTTAATTCTGCTGATTCTTTCATTTGATTCAAAATATTAATCATTCGATGACCCTTCCGATTTTAGTTCATCTTGGAACTTCATATAGGTGTTATACAATTCAGTGGAGATAGAAGAAAAACATTCTTGTGAAATTCCTTCAATGGGATCAATTGGTAGAGAACTTACTCTGAACCCGTCTAAGTCTTTTTTGAAAAGATATAAAGAAATTTCTGAATCTTTTATATAATCATTCACTTTATAACCAAACCGTTCCTGTCGTTTCTTTTTGGTTAATTTCGATGATTTAATATACAAATTTATCGTTTCAAGTAGAAAATCATTATGGGTTATCATTAATACCTTCAAACCTGATCTAATTAACCTTATTATATATTTTGCTAAAATCATAATATTTGCGGGATGAAAGTGTGCTTCTGGCTCTTCAAATATCAATAAATCACCCTTTTTTAGAACATGCTTCAGAAAAAGTATTGTGGGTGTTAACTCGCTAATTGAAGAGGAGGTTCTCGCAATAGGTATAACCATTTCCTCCTTTGATGTAAAAAAAAGTTCCGGAACCTTCGATTTCTTTTTCTTAATAGATTCGATATGACCTTCAAAGAGTTCCTCTTCAAAATCATTGGCGATTTTATTATATCTCTCCTTTTTTGTTGACATGTTTAATATATTATTGAAAAATTTTTTAATTATATTTGAAGGAGATTCTGAGGAATCCTGATTTTCCTTAAACAAAATCCCTGTAATAAAGGTCTTATAATCATGCAGTAGACCAGATCTTGCAGCAGGTAAATAATAACACATTTCCTTCGGAAAAATTGGTACGAACCTGGATAATACTATATTAATTAGATTCATTAATTGGATAGGAGGCAGAAAATCAAATCCACTCTTATCGCTTAAAATATCGCTCGCAGAATTAATTACTACATTAAACTTCCCGTCATCTCCCTCTACCCTCGCAAAAGTATTTGGTGCAAAAATTTCGCCAATTTCTAATGAAATATTGAGGTTTTTTACCTCCTTTTTAACGATTTTTAATCTATCTGAATTTCCTTCTATATCAATATTGATAATGCCCGAATTGAAACCAATTTTCATTCCTTCTTTATGATCTCTTATTAAATCAGATAATGAGCAACGAAATGTTTGATAAAGCTCTTGTTTTAAGCTTTTTTCAAATATATCAGAGAGAATCTTTGATAATATTTTCAATAACAATGGTTGTTCCAATATTGCCACTTTATTTTGTAAAAGCTCTGATCTTAACTTTTCAAATTCCTGTAACAGTGATTTTTGTTCAGTACCTGCTGGTATCGGTACTTTTGAGTCAGTAATCGAAATACTAGGTTCCGGTTGTTTCATAGATTCATAAATTGCATGTATTATCATCGATAAATACGATTTACCTGAGTTATTGGGACCGATAAAAATTGTTAAAGGTGCTAATGTCACATCGGCTGTTATAATTGGACCGAAATCGTTTATTAAGATCCGCATTTAAATTCACTGTTGTTTAAAGTTCATTGTTGTCTTAAGAAAGATATTGACTTTATAAACTCCGATTACATGATTTTGGACGAAAAGGGGATTATACAACATGGCGTTCCCTTAAGGGTTGAAATCGTGTATCGAATGAATAATGTATGGAAAATTGAAAATTATTCCAAAGATAAGACGCAAATATGATTTAGAACGCATATATTGTTAAAAGTACAAAAATCTTTACTTATTTAATAACCCAGTTGCTTGAAGGATCTGAAGAATCAAGATGGAAAATGAAGAATCAGGATATTCTCCAGGAATATTTTCAAAAAAAGCTCTTTCTGAAGAGGCATCTATTAACATTTTAAAATATCTTTTAATATCTAATAGAATTATTACCACGGGTCTTAAAGAAGATGATAAAACCCCGAATCATGATGGAACTATAGATCTCGTTAATGAAAAGGGTCAGCAGATTGGTGCCATATCTGTTTCCGTGAAAACTCTTAACCAAAAAAACAGTAATCGGCCCCAATACTCGCTTGATTTAAGCATATTAAAATTTGCTCAAGCATGGCCCAATCCCTTTATTCTTATTGTTGTAGATCAGTTAAAAGAGATTGCGTATTGGAAATATATTGATGCTGATTTCATAGAAGAATTCCAAACAGCTAATAAAGAAAAAATTGAAGCCAGGCATCAGAAATATATCCAATTGTTATTTTCAGATGAGGATGTCATTTCTAAAAGTAATTATGTTTATATCGATAAATGGGAGAAAATTCTTGAGAATTTTAAGGAACGTGCAAAAAGTAACCCGATTAAGGAACAAGATCAGAAGTATTGCTTTAAATATAGGAATATAGAGGATCTATTTGTTAAATTAAGCATGCACGATGAAATCAAGGAATCTTTAAAAGAAAATCACTTTACCATGATTGAAGGATTACCTAAAATTGGAAAATCATTTACATTAAGAAAAATTGGTTTAGAATTACACGATGAAGGATATAATATACTGGAAATTGGCGGTCCGGAGGATATTAAGTATTGTGAAAGTGTGAAGCAGGCTTACATATGTGATGATATTTTGGGGGATTCAAGTCTGGATCGTGATAAATTTGTTCGTTGGAAGACGGAATGGAGTAAAATAGTTAACAGGTTGGATGAACAACATTTGTTATTGTGCACGACACGATCTCTAATTTTAAAAGAAATGGCAGAAGAAGGCGAGGATACTCTCTTTAGAGTGGAAGGAAAAGTACCGATAACACAAGTCGATATTTTCGAAGAAGATATTAAAAGAGAAATCTTGGAGATACATTTTAGACATTCTAAATTAAATTACAATCAGGAAACCTTTGAACATCTTATAAAATTCATAGAACTAATATCTGACAAAATCGTCGAATTAGAATCATTTTTTCCTGAAGATGTTAGATTATTATTCTGGCAATTAATACCAAAATTGAAAGATTCTATATCCTATGAAAACTTTTATATAGAAGTATTGTCCTTTTTTAATAGATCAAATTCTTATTTACAAGAAGAATTAAGTCGATTGAGCTTAGCAGAATCTTTAGTTCTTCTCTTTGTATATTCTAATAAATGTCAAACATATATTGAGCTAAAAGAGAAGTGCTGCCAACTTTCTGGTGAAATTGCTTCGATTTCGGAAAATCAAGTCATTTTCAGTGAAGATTCATTTGGTATTATCATTGATCAACTCGCTGGGGTCTATATTGACTGGATAGATTTCTACTGGATAGGATTTTCTCATCCAAGTATTAAAGAATCATTTGGTTCCTTAATCCGGAAAGAAAAAAAATGGTTGGAATATATGAAACTCCTTGGGGGTACCATATTTATTAAAGAGGTCATTAATAATACTGTATCTTCGCAAGATGAGAAAACTAATGCTCTTAAAATAATGTTCATAGATGAAATTACAAAAAAATCAGGCAATGGCTCTGGAGATCTTAGAAACATTGGTGAATTACTGAGAGATTTGAGAAATGTTTGTCAGATTTTACAATTCTTGAAGGATTCAATCGAATCAATCTATGTTGCGATTTCGAGTGATACTGAAATAATCTCAATGGTTAATTCTAGATTAGAAGAAACCTTGGCTATTATATTACAAAACTACATTCCAGAAGGAATAAGGAAGTATAATCAATATGGTTCTCTGTTATCTGAATTACTTGATGCCTCGCAAATCGCATTCGAGTCATATAATGATGATAAGATGAAAGAAGATTATGCAAGGAAAAAAATTATAAAAGCAGTAGAAATTTCAAATAATGATTTCTGGGAAACTTGGCCCTTATAAAGTCCAAGTCTTCTTGGGTTGTTATGGACCGTGCCAGCTACGATCTTTGGAAGAACCAGTAAGCGCCACATCGAAGATTTGATATCATCATCACCGATAATCCTCAATGATCCCTTCTTGGTATCTCGAATAACTCCAGCAAATATTTCTATAAGCTATCGCATTCCCCCGAACAATTTAACAAAAAAGTGGATGTGGTCGTAACATCTCAGCCGTATGTATATGCCCAAGAATAAATTTATTCATCGATATTTGGCGTCTGTTGAAATTAAACCAAGACGAAATACAAGGCGGCGCGTAGGATATTGCGGCATTGGAGAATTCCATCAAGACGCTCAAAAAGAAGCAAAATCTCGCGGAAATGTACCGCTCTTTTCAATCTATATGAACGACCCACGCCGTTGGAACTGCCAGAGGTTGGCGTGGCCAAGTTTGGTCCGGCAAATTAAAGGATCTTATTTGAATTTCTGGTTTTAAAGGAATTATTATTCCTTATTTCTATTCTTGGCCAGCGCTTAAGGTGACATTCGCAGTTGATCGTCGTAGTCATCAAAAGCTTTGCTGATTGCCTTCTCCCTTTCAGGATCATCGATCGCCTTATCCGTGGCCTCTTGCCTGGGAGGGTCGTCGATCATCTTGTTGATGGCCTCGACCCTTGTGGGATCGTCGACTGCCTTGTTGATGGCTTGCTCTATAGCCTTGTAATCGATCACGGGTTCAGGAAAGCCGACGTTCACGGGAGCTGGAGTGCTGGCCATGCTGTCGGGCGAATTTAACTGTACCTTGGGATGGTTATCGGGCCGGGCAATATTGCCGTGGATCGCAACGCTCGCCCTTGCCAAGGGACGCACGCGTTGCGCTGGCATGGCACGGAGCACGGTAATCCATTCCTCGACTGTCTGTTTGGCAGCATCGTTCACGGTTCGCAGGCTTGCGTGGAACAGCCTCGCAACGCTCGCTTGGGTCATGGGCGGCCACGTGGCGAGCGCAGCGCGCATGGCGATTCGCCGGGTTACATCAAGGGGGGTGATTTTTCGTGGCATGAATTACCGAATAGACCCTCACATCCTCACAATTTAAGGGAGAACGCTTGGCTCGGCCATTTATAAGCATTACCACTATTACGTATCTCAATACATTTCTAACACGGCGTATTCAAGCGATCGCGCTGGTAGCAGTGCCTTTCGCAGGTATTATTGTCTCGTTTATATGAAGCCGAGCAAATGACTTATCGTGGCAAAGAAACGCACCGCGAGGTCGTCTTCAGGTGAACCTGCCCCGAATCTTGGCGAGATCATGGCGGATTGGCAGGTGGAGAACGTCGTCGCGACGGTGACGCTTGGTTTAGAGCCGGGCGAGAAAATCGACCTGAACACGATCGCAAGGAAGTTTGCCGACTGCGAGTATAACCCCGAGCGGTTTCCCGGCCTGGTGATGCACATCGATGACCCGAAGGCGACGATCCTGATCTTTTCCACGGGCAAGATGGTTGTAACCGGCCTGCGTGAGTCCGCCGAGGCAGGAGCCGTCGTTACCAACGTCATCAAGAACATGAAGCAGGCCAAGGTCGACGTCGGGAGCGAGCTCGAGATCACGATCCAGAGCATCGTGGCCAGCGGCGACCTGCACGTCCGCATCGACCTCAACGAAGCATCAGTTATGATGACGAATGTCAACTTGTCGTATATAGGTCGTTAAACCAAGTGACCGCTTCCTTGAATCAGTTCGGCGCACGCAATCCCGTCTACCGTTGCCGGCATTACAATTACATTGTCTACGGTCTCTCCCGTATCACTACCAAAGTTATACCAAAATGGAATAGCCTTGTAACTTGTCCCATCAAAGTATTCCAATGCAAGAGTGAGATTGGATGAGACGTCCCTTGTCATAGCACCATTACCGCTACCGCATAGCACCAATTCCGCGTCGTAAAAATCTCCAATTGGCGTGTACTTTAAACCATTTACTACAAGACACGCATCGGAGACGTGTTCGCACCCTGGAAAGGCAACCAGATCAAAGTTCTGCCATCCCTGACCCATATTATAGTCAAACGAAACCTTTGGGCCATACCCAGCCTCGTCTGTGCAATTAATCGACAATTGGATTTTTTCCGGATGGTTCATCGGAAAGTCCTCCCATGAGCCGTCGGGATACGTGTATATTCGATATTGGCCATAATGATTCAACCAACCATTCCCGGTTGAGTTTATGGCTCCGGAGTAAATGGTCATATTCCAAATATTGACATTTAAGAAGAACATATTCTCAACTCCTTCTGAGGTTATCATAGATTCGGTTTCGATGCAAAACTGGAGCCAAATGGCATTGATCCTTCCATTATTCGTGAATATCATCCACACGTTCATCTGTATGGATGCCTCGGTGCCGTAAGAACCTCCGATGGTTGATAAATTTTCTATATGCACCAAACCAAGAAAGGATGTCGTCGTGTATGAATATCCGGCATCGGTGAAAGGATCGACGCCATAATCCACGATTCCCATCGGGGCTGGCTCCTTCGTGAAGATTTTATTTGGATTCACGACGTTTTTTCCCGCGGAAAGCATTCCCAAGACCGTCACGATGATGAATATCAGCGCGAAGGCGAGCATAAACCTCCTCTTGTTGTGAATGACTTTTGAAATGCGCTCAAGAATGTTTCCGAAATGTCTATAGTGAAGAAATGACTTTTTCAAGGCATCGGAAAAAGATGACAGGAGATGTTTCACAAGCCGGATGGCGGAATTTCCTTTTCTAAGAAATATGACAAAGCCTGCCATCAAAAGCGAGATAGCGATGATACTAGGAATAAGGTACGACCAATTAGATGTTGATGATGGAATGGAATTATGAACGACGAATTTGCCTTCGCCTGAAAACGAGTAATCACTACCGGCTTCATAGATTTCCACGAAATATGACCCGGAAGGAAGGTAGGATGGAACTATCCAGTCATAATATCCGTCGTTCGTCACATTAAGGGCTATTGGAATGCTCCGCGCGAAATAGATGTCGACGCGTTCGATCGGATCGTTGAAGGTATAATTGGAATCATCTAACGTATAGGACATAGTAACATTCCACGAGATACGCTGCGGCATACCCGCGACGCTTGAATTGAAGCCAACATCTATGGTTACTGTTGGAATCACGAGCCGTACAGATTTCTCCGTCGAAACCTGTACATTAGACCATGCTGATGTGGGATATGGATTTGAAGCACTAATGGTGAGATTATAAGTTCCCGCCCCGAGGAAGACATTTGTCGGGATTATCCATTCGTTTTCTCCCGTGTTTCCGCAAAATATTTCCGCATACATGTCATAAGTCGATGGACCGACCAGAGCGATGTAAACCTGATCGAAATTCGCCGACGATTTCCATCGAACGAGATTTGGCAATCCGACAAACATAGTATCGTTTTGAGCCGGGGTTTCGATGTTCAGCCAGAAAGTGGCGTTTATCGTGACTCCTTGCCAGTTTGAAAACGTCGAATTCGTATCGACATTGGAACCCACGACCGCGATGTAATACGTCCCGTTTTCTGTTATTTCTGCTGTACAAGTACAGTTACTCGAACCAACAAGTGTCTCGTACAAAGACGGAAACAAGCCGGAAGAAAAGTAGCTGATGTACACGAGATACTGGTTCGCTCCAACAACGGGATTCCATGTAAGATTGAAATAACCGGATGTACTCAGGTTTGGCTGGATAGGATCCAAAGCCGGAGCCTGCAAGGAATCCGAGGTATATGTTCTGCTCAGAGGTAAGATGCTATCAAACGAGCACGTGTTGATGAAAAAGATTCCAGGAAACGAGCAACAACAAACGATCAATCCAACGATCAAATTTGAAACCGAACGGCTGGGTTTAAATCTCATTTCCACTTTTCTCCATCTCGCGTCTCTGTCTTCTGTTAATATGTGAAAGTGGCACACAACATTCGGGTCCCGACCGGGCGTTATATATTCAGGAGGAGCTGGGAATTTGTGATAATTTGCCACTTCTTTTTCGTCGGACCGATCCTGTAGGAAATCTCCACGCGTTCTGGCTGAGCGCGTCGATTCCACGCACCCGTGGCGGTAAAGTATGTATTACCCACGTAATATAAAAGATTTGTTCACAGACAGAAAAGAGGCGGCTATCCCTGCTTTCATTTTTGTCGTGAATGGAACAATTAAATGATTCATTGGTGGGAAACAACCCTTTGCAGATCCTATATATTCCCTTAGATAGGATCCGGCATTCCTCTGGGTTGCTAAGCCTTCATTGTCGTGTGGAGCCTCAATCGAGCCTCAATCTTACGCCAGTTACTAGAAGAGCAATTCTGCGCCCTAATCGATGAGGTGCCTCAAAGTAATCTATTTGCAATTTGGCGCAAGGTGAGTGAGTTTCTTGCAACATTTCCAATCGTTTGGCATCTTTCTTGGAGACATCCATCAGGACCGCGCTCTTCCACTTGTTTGCTCCTAACAATGAAACGAATGTCGAGATTTTGTCCTCTTCTCCAGCATAGACGAGAATCCACGTCTAATCCAAGTTCCGGCGAGATGCTTCCAGTCTAGGAATCCATCGCTCTATCCAGGTATCTAATATTCCGAGTTTACATTAACGAAAAGTCATCTTCATAAAGAAGATGCAAGATCTTGAGCGCAGTTGTGTGGAAATTTTATTAGTCCTATAGAATGTTACAAGGGTTTAATTGGTGATCTTTGGATTATGGAAACGAGAACATCTAATGCCGCTTTAAGAGAATATTTAGATGCAATTCACGAAAAAGAACTGAAAGATGTTCTGATTAAACTAGAATTGCTTGATGCAATCGAGAATGGCGAGATGAATTGTTTCATTTGTGAAAAAACGGTTAGATTGAACAATATCGGAATAATTTTCGTGCAAGATGGCGAATTTAAGTTTTTGTGTGATTCGAAAAATTGTTATTGGGAATTCATGAGACGAAGAGGGAGCCAGGAATGATTTTCAACTTAGTTGATCTCACAAGCACTATTAACGCCATTACAGCATGGTCAATTGTAATTGTCCTGGGTGCACTTCTTGTTTATTTCCTGAAAAATCCTGAAAAGATCGAGAAATGGGTTTCCCTATTAGCAAGACTCTTTTCCTTCTTAGGACTCAGGGTCCAAAAGGTCCACATACAAAAAGACATTCAGGCGAGTCTAAATTCTTATAGAAGTAAAATTAACAAAGAATGCGAGGATCTTATACCATATAAAACCGAAATCCGTTTTCTAAATGCGTCTAAGATTAAAAAAGAAGATTTTATTCATGAAGGGGATAAAATCATTTTAATCCTAAAGGACCAGCGTAATCAAGATGATAATTTCATTCGGGCAAGCCTGATGAGCACCCAACAATCGTTGATACCCCACTCTCGGCCCTATATCGAACCTGGATTAATGAAGTCTGTAGATTATCATTTCGTGAAGAATTTGATTACATCTGAATATAGATCCCGATTAAATAAATTCCTTCAGGGTTATTTATTGCCTGAAATCAAGAAAAACAAGACCTTGTCTAAAGATTTAAGTGCCCTCGAAAAAATTGGAGAAGAAGGCCTTTTCACTAGAGTTTTACTTCAAGAATTAAGGGATTATGGCCTTAAACTATTTCCGAAGCTAGCCTCATCTTCTTATCATAAAGAACCACGGCATTTCTTTGAAAAAGTGGATGAATTGGCTAATAAAAAGCAGTATGAGGATATTCCGCTTAGCTTCGATAGTGAATACATTAAAACTCGGTTCATCCTCGTGGGGCGGCCTGATGTCGTGCTGCGTGATAATTATTTTAACATCGATCCGTATAAAAAACGCGCCTTTCTTTGCGAAAGTGAAGGAGCAGAAACCTTGTACCTTCTTGGTAGAGGTATCAGTACGGAGGCGATCAAAGATTTAGTAGATGAATTAGATAGGATGCCTCGAAAGTTCGAGAAAAATTATGAATCTAACTATATAATCAAGAGAAACAAGAGAAACATAAAAGCATCTTGTGTGCGCTACACGCTTTTGAAAAATGTAGAATGTGCTGATCTTGGGACGGAGGGAGAAGAGAAAAAAGCTTCCGAATATGAAACTGATGATATCATGAAATGTGTGGAATTAATCTCGGTGTGTTTTGAAGAAATTGCAGGAAGTGACTCAAAGGTGCAGCTTTCTAAGCTACAGACTGCAATCATCCGAAAGGATTCCTCCTTCACCGAAAAATCTTATGGCTTCAAAAAGTTCAAGGATTTTATCAAATTTTTAATCGATAGTAGTTTATTGGATTTTAACTTGGTTGAGGTTCAAGATCAGAGCTGGTTCTTAGAAAGAATAGAATGAAAAAGGACACTTCGCCCAAGGTCCTTAAACTGTCCTGCCGTGCAGGATGACGTGGCACACGGGATACTTCGGGGCGTTCGTGATGGCCGAGACCGGGAGCTGGACCCGAAAGGCCTTGCCGCAGGCCGCGCACCGGCTCTTGGCCTTGATCGTGATGAGCACGTTGTCGATTTGTTCGTGTTGGATGTCAAGCATAATTCAATCGGGGGATGCTTAATCCAGTGCAAATAAAAGAAAATATACACAACAAACTGCGTTTAGTATTCTAAAAGACTTAAACAAGGTTTAAAGTGTGAAGAGGAAGAAGAAAGGTATGCAAAATGTTGTATTAAACAATGGAGTAGCGATGCCGATCCTGGGGCTCGGGGTTTTTCAGGTAACCGATGCGGACGAATGTGAACAAATCGTCTATGACGCTCTAAGCACCGGCTATCGCCTGATCGATACAGCCGCCTCCTATCTGAACGAAGAGGCAGTTGACAGGGCAATCAAGAGGAGCGGGGTGGAACGGGAAGAGGTCTTTGTCACCACGAAACTTTGGCTTTAGGATGCCGGATATGAAGGTACCAAGTTAGCTTTTAAAAGATCACTAGCGAGGCTTCAACTCGATTATCTGGACTTGTACCTGATTCACCAACCCTTCGGGGATGTTTACGGTTCCTGGCGAGCGATGGAAGAGTTGTATCACGATGGGAAGATCAGGGCAATCGGGGTTGCCAACTTCCAACCGGATCGAATAATGGACTTGATCGTTCACAATGAAGTAGTTCCGGCGGTGGATCAGATCGAGACACATCCCTTCTGTCAACAGGTCGAAACGCAGAAATTCTTGAACGCAAACAATGTCCAGATTGAATCTTGGGCGCAATTTGCCGAGGGTAAGAATAACATCTTTAAAAACGAGATATTGGCTTCTATAGCCAAGAAACATCACAAATCGGTTGCTCAGGTAATTCTGCGTTGGTTAATACAACGAAACGTGGTCGTTATTCCTAAATCAGTTCATGCCGAACGAATCGTTGAAAATTTCGACGTTTTCGATTTCAAGATAGATAAAGGAGATATGGATGCGATTGCAAAGCTGGACAAGAAAGCTAGCCTCTTTTTCGACCATCGTGATCCTGAGACAGTGAAGAGGTTGAGCGGCGTGAGACTTGACATATAGGCAAACCCGGCCGAAGAAGTGATCACCATCATCTTTTCAAGGCCTAAAATGCACGTAGACCTTGCAGGCCACCCACGACGGCAGGAACAGCACGACGATCGCCAGCAATATCTCCCACCAGAAGGCGAACGGCCAGCAAGCATAGAACAATATCGCGGCCCTGAGGAGGAGAGCCACCACCGTGATCGCGGCCTGTCCAGGATGCGCGAGCAGGAACCTGCCCGTGATGGAGAGGTCCGCGCGGCTCGGCGTGCAGGAGAACCCGATCCCGACGATGATGATGAAGAACGGCACGACCCAGTTCGGGTCGAGGCCGCACGCCGCGATCGCCCAGTTCCCGAGCTCGTAGACCGCCTGTGAGAACTCGACGCATTCTATATAAGCAATTAAACAACATTCCATTGTAGCACGCGGGGAATGGCATGATACCTGACCTTGAATCCCGGTATGAGGTTGTTGAATCCACGAGCAGCAGGCTCGTTTTCCGCCAGCAATATTCCACGAGCGATAAGCAGCGTCAGGTTTTCAGAAGATCGGTGGTTATTCCCATAATAATCGTGCTGGGAATATTTCTGGTTGTCAACTTGACCATGAACGTGACCGTGGGCGGAAATAATTCGTCGGAATATCCGTTTGATTTCTTTCCGGCATTCCTGATGGGTTTCGTGATCATCATGGTGGCGATTTTACGATCAAGGCGATTCGGGTTTACTTGGTTAATCACGACGACACTTGACAAAGATCGGGGCACGATCGAATTAGAGGGGCTCAGGGTTTCCAGATCCGGAGAAGTCATGGCGAGCAGGCTCAATAAATTCAAGCAATATCCCTTGACATCGACAGAGATGTTCTCCATCGAGCCCGTCATCGTGAATGGGATTTCCCGAACCACCGAGTTGTATGGCTTGCGGTTGTCGTGCAAGGGGTGGCTACCGGTATTCGTCTTCCAAAGCACCAACCGCGAGATCGTCGCGGACCTGAAACGGCTCGTCGAAGGGTTCTTGAAGGGCGCGGGAGCGCCAAGCACCGTATCTCGTGGTGGCATGGAACTTGACGATGTTGATCTCCAAGATCTCGGAAAACTTGAGGAAGCACCTAGCACCGTATCTCGTGGTGGTATGGAACTCGATCGACCCGGGACCGAGACCGGCACGCTTTTTCGAAGGGAACATGTGCCTCGGGGTGTTGCTATCTCGTGCCCGTTCTGCGGGTCCCCAATCGAACCGAATGGGTCGTTTTGTCCCCGCTGCGGGGCGAAACTCAATTAAAGAAGACACGACCCTGGACTTCTCCCGCCATTCAAACATTTGATCGAATCGGTGTCTTGAGTCCGTACGGGAATTCAAGCTCAGCGACCAACGCCTTTATATGGTGAAAAGTGAGAAGATTTGACACCGACGAATGGAAGGTAGACGTGCATGGTCGAACCGTACAATTTTTACATGATCAACGAACAGGAATTCGTCGCGAGCGTCAACGAGCTCGCGCACGATCCCAGGCGAGCGTGGGACGCCCTCGATGACATCGAGGAGGAGCTCGCCCAACAGGAAGGAGCGGCGTTCACCGATGTAGAAATCCCCGTATTCGAGGACTTGAAGTCATTCGAGCAATTCTTTTGGAAGAAGACATCGATTACTTTCTGCGATTTCAGGCCTGAAATCAGGATCGTCCCGAGCCCAAGGGGAATCGTTCACGTGGGCTCTTCAACGTGCCTTGATGAACTCCCGGAATGTTTTTCTGACGAATCCCGGGCTATCTGGTCGCACCTCGATGGAGAAAGGGGGTTCCCGTTCTTCTATCGAGACGAGTATCAACTATTGTTAAACGATTTGGACCTCGCCCAGCAGCGCGAGGCGCAGATCGACGTGACCTCAATGAGTAATTTAGACAGGAGCGTCCACGAGGAATTGTCTGCCGACCTCAACGAGATAGTCCCCAAGGCGAAGGAGGCCATTGAAGCGGGGTACGCGGACGCGATGGTGGTGTGGTGGGGGTGAAGCCGAAATCCGCCCGCCGTGCGCGGTCCTCTCTCGACCGTAACGACCCGCGAGTGTTGCAGGAATCCAAACTCGACATTATAAGAAAGAAGAAGTAAAAGATGGAGAACTCTACATTGCTGAGTTACGAAAATAAATAATAAACTGGTATGAATATGAAAAACGTCTTTCAACTTCTCGCAGAATACAACATCCAAACAGACCAAGATATGATCCAAATCATTGATCAACTCTACCCCGCTAAAATCAATCAGGACGTAGGTGCCTATTATAACTCCATTCTTGGCATCCTAAATCACATGGTTCTATCGATTATTTATTGGGTACGACGCTTCGCGAAATATTACCCGGAAATCGAGCCGCTGCTGGATGATATCCCTGAAACTCCCACGGCGAGCACGGCTGACATTGTCTGGAGCACGATGGATGATTTAAAACCAATTATTGCCGGGCTGGATCAACAGATAAAGCGGCTGGTGAACGAATTAACCGAGGAAAGGTATTCCGACGAAATAAAATACACGAGCTCCAAGGGCGGGGAGGGAACGATGATCGCGTGGAAAGTGTTATTACACCTGTTCAACCATCAAACGCACAATCGCGGGCAGATTGCCATCATCCTTGACCAGTTCGGAATCAAGAACGATTATTCGAGCATTCTATGGCGTGGATTGTAACAATTTTTAATGAAAAAATTGACCCTGCTCCAAAGCAGTAGCTTCCTTCGTGGTTGCCAAGCACGTAAAGTTTTTTGCTCCCGAACATCCTGAGATAGATCGATGGGTTAAAGGGGCACGTGTCCATGTGCAAGGTGCCGGGCCGCTCGGGAAGGAGGCCAGCCCGAGCCGCGCCACGCCGTTGAACGAGACGGGAATGCACTGGAACTGGGCCGCCGACAGCGCGAGCACGATGACCGCCAAGATCAGGCCGTTCACGATCAGGGTCTTAGCCAGCCGCTGGTTGATGGCCAGGTAGAGCGTGCCGAACGCCAGCACCAGCGACGCCCCCATCAGCCCGACGACCACCATATTGGCGAATGCTGACGAGAACACCCACGAGATGAACTGCGTCACGTCCACGTCGGTTCTCCCTCCTTGCCTTCCTCTTCTGCCTCTGCGTGGGTGGTCCACCACTGCACGAGTTCCTGGAACGTGGCCGACGTTCAGTCGATCTGGATGCTGTCGGAGACCTCGTTGCCACGCACCACGCCGTTCGCGTCGATGTAGACGACGAAGGCGTGGAGGGGGTTGCCGTGCAGGATGAGGTGGCACACGGGGTATTTCGGGGCGTTCGTGATGGCCGCGACGGGCAACTGGACCCGGAAGGCCTTGCCGCAGACCGCGCACCGGCTCTTGGCCTTGAGCGTGATGAGCCCGTTGTCGATTTATTCTTGCGGGATGTCGAGCATCGTGATCGAAAAATGCTCGATTGCCATTTAATGAACAAAAATACTGAATACTGAAGCATTCAAGGTATGCCTTCGATACGGCGGGCTTCATTGAAACTAAAAATTCACGCCACTTGCCAACTTTTTTGAATCAATTATGATACCTGACCATATGATTGATAATAAGAGACAAACATTCAAGGAAATACTTGATCTCATCCCCCAGATTTTGACCGCCAGCAAGATCTGCCTTCAGAGGGAGAATCAAGACAATACTCATGATGAAGCCCACATCCAAGAAAATCTGCAACGTTTCCAAACCGGCATAGAACTTATCCAAGGAAAATGGAGCATAAATGTTGTATACATGATCTATGTTCTCCAAGAACCTAGCTATAATGAACTCTTGAAGTCGCTCCCTGGAATCAATTCTCGCACGCTCACGAATCGCCTGCGGCTGTTAGAAAGTCGTGGAATTCTCCAGCGGGTAGTTCACGATACAACACCCTTGCACGTTACTTACAAGGTGTCCGATTTTGGAAACGGATGGATTTATTCGTTAATTCCGGCAATACTATACTCTACTCGTCCAGAATTGCTTCCCAAAGACACGGAATCAATTTTGTAGGAAAAACACATCTGGCGCTTGCGCATTATTATAGCAGGTGTAATTTTTTTCAGTTTGTTGATTATTTTCTCGTTTTTAATTAATATTGGGCCCTTTGCTCGATTATAATAATGCACCATTACGGCAATTGTTACAATTCAAACAAGATCTGGATGAACGGATTATGGTTTATTCGTTAATCATACTTGTCGCACTCGCGGGTGTTGGATTTTTGGTAGGCTTCTTGGTTTCTCTTGCCGGTGGAGCAGGGGGCGTTTTTTATGTTCCTTTACTCATTATCGTTTTTGATGTTACCGCACGGGTCGCAGTTGCGACTTCTTTGGCAACGATGCTCCCAACGGCATTAATCGGATCATTGAGCCACCGAAAAGAAGGAAACTTAAATGTAAAAGTAGGTTTACTTTTCGGGATATCTGGATTGTTTGGCGCGTTGTTTGGAGCGTTCCTATCGAACCAAATTCCAACAGAGATTCTCGAGAAGATTATTGGATTGTTCTTGGTTATCATGAGCATTGCTATGCTTGTGAAAGTCATAAAACGAATAAAATCATCAAACAAGGCTAAACAGAACAAAACTGAAGAAGAATCAAGCATGGAACAAGAATTAAAGCCAAATATTTCGGGACTTCGGATGGTACTGGGGATCGCATTTGGCTTCATGTCGGGCTTAATGGCCGGCCTCTTAGGGATGAGTGGCTTGTCTTTCGTGGTATTGGGCTTATATTTCTTGGGTTTTAGTGCATCGACCGTGATAGGAACTACAGTCTTCGTGCTACTATTTAATACAGCTGGGGCATTGTTCGGCTATATCACGTTTGGCCAATTTGATCTTACTTTAACGCTCATCCTTGCCATATCTGCTTCCATTGCCGCTTTTCTCGCCCCAAAGGTTCTGAGCAAGATTAAAAGTGATATCATCGAAAAACTGTATGGTCCCATCTATGTCGTGGTGTTAATCATCTTTGGTTTGAGCTTAGCTCTATAGTACGCGATTTACGACGCATCAAAATCATAAAAATAGTAAGAACCAACCATAGCAGCGGTATTGCTGTTGCCTACAGGGCCCCGAGGAACTATGGACAAGGATTGTGGTTGTATGGTCGATCAGGGTACGATTCTCCTGTTAATTACCGTGGTGGTGGCAAGCGCTGTCGAAGCAACTGAGGCCTTGACCATCATCCTCGCCTCAGGTATCACCAGGGGGTGGCGCTCCACAGTTGAAGGGACGCTGCTTGCATTGGTATGCTTGTCCGTAATCGTATTAGTGGCCGGCACGACCCTGATCCTGTATGTCCCTCTCTACATTTTGCGGATCGTGGTTGGAACGCTTTTGCTCATCTTTGGACTGCAATGGCTCACCAAGGCCATATTGCGTGAGACTGGTTTCAAGGCGCTGCACGATGAAGCTGACATTTACGATAGAGAGGTTGCGACTCTCTCCAGGGAGAAAGGCGTCCGGGGCCAGCGAGACTCCTTGGCCTTCGTCGTCAGCTTCAAAGGCGTATTCTTGGAAGGCATGGAGGTCATAATGATCGTCATCAGTTTTGGCCTAGGGAACGGAAGCTACGACCAGCTCGGAACCGTTGCTCTAGGCGCGCTTGTAGGGGTGGGAATTATAGCGGCGACAGGCGCCGTGGTTGCGAAGCCTCTGGCCAAGCTGCCCGAGAATTACATGAAGCTGGGTGTTGGTATCTTGCTGACGGTATTCGGTCTCTTCTGGATGGGCGAAGGTGCCGGCATCCAGTGGCCTTTGGGAGACGCATTCCTGCTGGTGCTACTGGCGATAATCGTGGCAGCGACCGTGGGGCTAATCGCTTATTTCAAAAGGGTTCACGAGAAGAGATTGGAGGTTCGAGCGTGATGCCGCTCAAAACGACACAGGGAAGAATCTGGAAAGGAGTCAGGAGCTTCTTTTCGTTTTGGAAGCACTTTCTAATCGGCGACTCTCCAATACTCGCGTTGGGCGTGCTAGTCAACCTAGCTGTCGATTTTCTTCTGCGAAACTTCGGATTATTGGCCCCAGTACTGAGTGTTACGATGGTCCTGGTTCTACTGGCGATTGCAGTGTATCAGAAAACACGGCGCAAAAACTCTTATTAAAAAAGAGAACCTGCTCACCCATCAAGCTCGCCGACAACTACTTTCTCTTCAGAGGGCAAGACGGCAAGACGACCATCGTGGCCACGACGGGCGGCAACGTGGACATGCCGAACGCCGATGGCATCAAGATAGGGTCCTCGACTCCCGCTTCTTCGCGTCGCGGGCCGAGCGGTTGTCGACGGGCTTGACCGGGGGCTTGATTGCGTTCATGGCACGTCGATCAATTCCAAGGCAAGGCTGGTTATCGCGATTGAACGATGCGTTACCTGGAATGGGAGCTTTGCATCGTGCTTCGATCGATTGCATTCTTGGAGACCTTTCTCAAGTCAGATTACCGTGAAGCCGCAATGATACTGAGCGTGGAATATAACGAGCCGAACGTCAATATCGAAGACCTATTTCGGGAGAACCTGGTTGAGGCAAAGCTTCTCGAGCGAGAAGGAGAAAGCTACACCTATTTTGTCAAGGTAAGACCCCCAGAAGCCATCCACGGAGTGCCCGATCCCAGAGCAATTGGAGGGTACTTTTCTCTACCGTATGAAGTGCGGGATGGAAAGGTAAAGATCACGTTTCTCGGGAGTGCAAAGCAGGTGAGAGCTTTCCTCAAGATAGTCGAGGATGCTGGTCTCCGCTACAGGATGATCTCGCTTATGGATGCACAATTCTCGCCCCACTCGCCACTGAGCCGCCTGACAGAAAAGCAACGTCGGGTTCTCATCAAAGCCCATAAACTCGGCTATTATGATGTGCCAAGGAAAATAAATCTTGGGCAGCTAGCCGAACGGCTTGGCCTTGCCTATTCAACGGTGGATGTGCAACTCAGGAGAGCAGAGAGACGATTGTTGAATTACATCATGATCGAGTCATGATGACAGCGTCAATGTCTTTCATGGATCAAGAGATCGCATTCTCAGGCCCTCACGGCCGTGGCCTTGAAAACCACGTAGGGCACCGGCGACCGGTCCGACGCGTCGACGATCGTCTGCACGAGCAAGAATTCCCTCGAGAATTTCCCATTGTTCTGCACACGGTGCGGCGCACAGATTGGCGCATGTAAACCAACGCAAGCATTCAAAGAGGATAATATTATACTCTTTGATTTCTCCTTAGGAACAAGATGCATATGGAATTGGTTCCTGAATCTCTCGTTCCCGAGCTCGCCCCTCCGCCAATTCCGCCTCCAAATCCGCCTAGTCATAAAGCAGAAGGGCACGCTCCTGATCTTGGACCACCTGAATTGGAACAATCGATGAGATCGATTCACGCAATGCAGGCAGGATTGTTTCCTTTATTTATCTTGTACATTATCATGTCCATCGTGATTGCAGTAATCACCTTCAATGGCTCACTGGTCGGGATTTCTCTATGCGGCATGATCGTCCCTATTATTGGAAAATCGGTCGAGAAACGAAATCCAGGAAGCATGCACAGGCAGCGCTTGATTGCAATCGCTGCACTTTGCATCGAGGCAGGTCTCTTCTTCGGGTGGCAATCCGTGGTCTTTTTCCTATTCCATGGTGGGTGGCCACCATGATGGCCGTGTGGTTGTTACTCACTTGTTAAGGCTCTTCTCTATTCTTTCCGATGTCTTTCAATTTCAGGTGAATTATGTTATATTGGGAACTTGATCCCGTATCAGGATTTGTAACCGTTAAAGAAAAATTGAAAATGGTCTGATTAATCAGCCAAGTGCTTCTTGAAGGCCATGGAGAACTCGCTTGCAGGTTTAGTCAGGAGTTTAATCATTCCATCAGCTGAAGCCTTGGTCTCCAGCGCCGCTTCCTTTCGCGTGGCGAGGGCCCCGAGCTTGTCCTCGGCCACGATGAGCGTCAGGGCCTTGATCGCATCGGTCAAGCCCGGGTCGCCGCCTGCATGGTTTGGTGCTTTTTTCGACTTTCGCTTAATGAGCGCCCACAACGTGAGGATCGCGGCGTCGACCAGGAGCCCGATCGGGAACGACCAGATCGTCACCACGAACAGCACCACGAGCAGGGCGCACTTGACGTTGAGCAATCCCATGGCGATACCTGAAAACAAGCTTAAAGAGCAAAAACTTCCCCCGTGAATTCAGCAGATCGCGCTTGAGCCAAGGGAAGGGGCATGATGCCGAACTATGAACCTCGATACGAAGTCGTCGAATCCACGAACCGCAGGCTCGTGTTCACCCAACAATATTCAATGGATGACCTCTTTCGCCAGATCAGAAGGGGAGGAATCATAGTTCCCATAGTAATCTTTGAAGTAATGATGATTCTTATCATCGTTGTCATGGGCTTGAGCGGGGCATTTTCCCTCCGCGATTCACCCTTGATGGCCCTCGTGGTGATTCAGGTCCTCGTGCTTTGCCTGTTCATTGTTATTCCGGTCTTGAGGCACGTGCGATGGGGGCTTGCCATGCACGTCACGACGACGTTCGACAAGGACCTTGGCACCATCGTGATCGAAGGACACCGGGTTTCCAGATCCGGCGAGATCCTGCAGAGTAGGCTCGACCGGGTCAGGCAATACCCCTTGCCATCGACTTGGATGTTCTCGATCCAGCCCGTCATCTTGGGCCGGAAGCGTCACCAAACCATTGCATTATATCAGCTGCGGATCCTGAACTCCGGTTGGCAGCCTATCAGCATTTTCCAGAGCACGAACGTGGAGATGGTCACGGACCTGAAACGACTCGTTGAAGGGTTCTTGCAGGGCGGGGACGCAACGGGCATTATGGAGCGCGGTGGCGTTGAATCCCAGCAACCCGTTGCCGAGCCGGGCACGTTCTTTCGAAGATCGGAGGTGCCGGGGCCCGTCCCCACGGGGCGTTGCCCGCATTGCGGGTCCCTTCCCGGACCGAATGACTTGTTTTGTCCCCGTTGCGGTGCAAAGCTCAGTACATGAATCTTTTTCACTTCATTTCCGCGTGGGGCCCGCGAGCCCGAGCTTGGCCAAGATCGCAGCGAGCAGGGCACAGCAAGCGTCACCGGTGCCTGCTTACTCGACCATTGGATAACAACTGGCCCCCGTTAATTTGAAGGGCAATTTACCGAATATCTTGGATGTGGCGAATGATGCCCAGCCCCGGCCCGCTCCCGCCCGAAAGGGCCTCGGAACAAAAGTAGACACCAAGATCACGTTGAAGGTCGTCCAGGCGCATTTTCCCGCGATCCCGAGGACCTACGTAGCCGCCTACTACGCCGGGTGGCGGGCCGAGCGGCGCGGCGACGATACCGGCCCCGACGAGGTCATGTTATGATGTAAGATTCGTGAAACCTTATACACGGTCCCCTCGGGCCGGCGCGGGGCCATCACCCTCAACCTTTGCGGAAAGTGTGGCCTCTATGATTTTATCCTCGACGCGATCACCGATCGCATCCTGAAAACATAGCCCGCAGCAGAAACTAGAAAAGAAATCTCCGTGTTGGTAGGAATCGCGTCCTGATCCTCGACGGTTGAAGGGACTTATCGCTTGAATGAGTTGATACTATTCATTCAGGGAAAGCACATTCATGATGTTCAGCTTGAAAATGTGTTCTTTCACATCATCCGGCAGGTTCAATCCATTTATTTTCGCTATTTGGTCCTCTATGCGAGCATAAGGCGTGTCTGAACCAAACACCACGTGGTCATGGCCGAACAAATCGATCGCTTCGAGGATGTCCTTTCCCCGAACTCGCTTGGAACCCGACGTATCGAAGTAGACATTTGAAAATTCGTCCCGTTTCTCCTTGAAAATATCCAGTCCAAGCATGTGTGCGATGATGAACGTCACGTCTTGATGGGTTCCAATATACTCTAACAGTTTTCGGGCCTCCTTTTTCGAATACAAGTGGATGAAGACGGGAAGGCAGTGTGCCTTCGCAATCTCGATAACCGACTCGAATTCAACTCCGCTGATCGAAAATGGATCCCAAGCTTGGTGGAGCTTGATCCCCTTTATCTGATAGTCTTGGATGTTCCTTTCAAGACTGCCCACGTGCTGGGGATCAAGTGGATTTACCCAAAGGAATTGGAGAATCATCTCGGGGAGTTTGCTTCTTAACTCGAATACCTTTTTGTTCCCGTCCCCGCGATCCTTGATAAAATATTTGTATCCAAATCGAAGCATCTTGTTCAGGGAGAAGATGCTATTAGGAGAGTTCATGAACGGAAAGTTAGGAGGATCCTTCAGGTCCACGTTATTTTTTGGGCTCGTGCAGAGCACGATCTTTTCTATCCCGAATTTAGCCGTCGTTTCCAAGATGCTTTCCACGGTAGCGTAATCCCTTGCTGCGTGTGCATGGGCATCATAAATCATGGAATCTTAACCTCAAAGGTTTTTTTATGGAATATTTTCGTGGCTTATATAATTCGAGATCCGATCTTGCGATTCCAACCGAGGCCGCGATCCGTGCTCCATTTCGTAAAAGGGCACCAATTCACCAGATATACGGCAAATATAGGCACGATCCTTTCTCATTTACATCAATGAGCGGTAAGTAGTAAGTATTGTTGGAATGGGATTGATCGTGTCACGATTCGAATGCACGGGATATTTGTGCTCGAGGCTCGGCCATGTCGGGACGATTTCGGAGGGCCCCGAGTACTTCCTGCAACTGGTCGATCCAGAAGACCTCTACAACTTTCCCGAGGGGATCACCTGCCTGTTAAAGGGCGAGGGCGTGGCATCGTGGCAGCACGACGAGGCCCTGCACCCCCTGCTCGGGTGCAAGGTGATCGTGGCGGGGATGTCGAGGAGGATTGCATGGCGGTGGAGAGCGCCGAGGTCGTGGATGATTACCGCGTGCACGATACTGACACGTGAGTTCCCCTTGCAACGTTCGTGATCACCGGCTGCATCCTGAAAAGGAAGCCATCACGGAAAGAGTTGCACAGATGAAATTTTTCCTTGGGATTGACGATGGCCCGATACAAAGCCGTGCTTTTTGATCTCGGCGGCACGCTGGTCGCATATTACAAGAGCGCAGAATTTCAGGGCATTCTCGAGCGAGCCATAAATGGCATCCAGCAATTCTTGTTTGAGACGATGGCTATCACTTACGATCAGGTTACATTATGGGAAAGGGTGGAGGCGGAAAACCACGAAGCTGACGATTTTCGGGTTCGTCCTCTGGAAGATCGGCTTGTGAACATATTCCAGCTGCAAGACCTGGCTGATGAGCACGCGTTCATTGCGAAAGTCTGCACCATCTTCACGAACCGTATCTTCGAGATCGGCACTATTTTTCCGGACACGATCGAAGTGCTCGATGAGATCAAGGGCAGGGGCTTGAGAATTGGCTTGGTATCCAACACGCCATGGGGATCGCCCGCCAATCTCTGGCGCGAAGAACTTCGACGGCTGGACCTCTTGCATCGTTTCGACATCACCGTGTTCTGCCGGGACGCGGGATGGCGAAAACCCGCGAGCCAGATATTTGCCCGCGCGCTTTCCATGCTAGAGCTGGATTCGACGGATTGTCTCTTCGTGGGCGATGATCCCCGCTGGGACGTTAACGGGCCACTTGCCGTCGGCATGAACGCCGTGCTCATCGACCGGACAGACGATTCGCACGGAGACACCACCATCTCCAGCCTTCAAGAATTGTTCGAAATCTTGTGATTACGCCAATGGGGCCATCATAATTTGCTGACACACTCGAAAACGGCATCGGACAGCAACTTTTCGCGCCGGTCGGATAGCACGTAAAATCCTGACTTGTTCGGAGCGTATGCAAATCCTATTTCGGTATCAGGGTCAGCGTACCCAAAAGATCCACCCGCACCCGGAGTTCCAAAGGCATTTTCGCTGGTTCCGAACCTAAGCTCGGGAAAGGGTTTGAGATATCCCAGCGAAAACCTTGTTTCCAACTGCAACACTTGATCGAACCTTCCCAATTCAGGATCGGCGGCTGGTTTTTTTATATCATCCAGTGTTTCCGGCTTTATCCCCAACTCCTGGCTTCCAGTGGCAAGCATGCCATACAACCTTGCAATATCTCGAACCAGGCCAATGCCGTTCGATGCAGGTAACTCGATATGACGCATTGCACGGGTGTTATACCCCGGAAAAGTCCCTAGGATCTTTGGATTGGAAAATGTCCGGTTCGTGATTGTTCCTTTCTTCAAGAACGCGCTCACGAAGGCTTTCGGCATTTTATCCGTGTTAAACATCATCCTGAACGCGTATGCAGGTGCGTACATATTTGCAACTCTTGCATCGGGGATGTCGTCCGGCAGGCCAATGTAAAACTGGACTCCCAACGGTCTTGCAATTTCATCTGCGAAAAATCGGCCAATGGTCCGATGCTCGGGATCGGTCTTTCGTATCAGCTCGCTTTCGTACCACCCCAAGGATATGGCGTGATAGCCATGTTTCTTTCCAGGCTCCCACAGCGGCTTTTGCTTGCTAATTGCCGCTGCAACGGCATCGGGGTTGGCTAGCGATTTCAGGTCCATCGGTTCGTCGATCGCACAAAGGCCCGCTTGGTGCGATAGCAGTTGCCGAACCGTGATGTTCTCCTTGCCGTTTTGGGCGAATTCTGGCCAATATACTGAAACCTTTTCATCGTAATCGAAATAGCCTTTAGAGTGGGCCAAGGCTGTTGCCATTCCAGATATCCCCTTGGTCGTGGAAAACACCACCACCATCGTGTCCTCTTTCCAAGGATCCTTGGTTTTATAATCCCTGTAGCCACCCCAGAGGTCCACCACTTTTTCACCCTTATGATAAACGGCGCAGGCAGCTCCCACTTCGGCTCCACTTTTGAAATTTTCGATGAATCTTTCCCTCACTTTCTCAAAACCGGGCTCGACAGACCCGTGGATGAGCGATTCAGCAATTTTCATGTTTTTCACCCGCTATCCCTTAGCTACCTTGATTAAAAAATAAGTATGTAATTCGATTTTTCCATCGAACGCGTTGGCTGCCGAAGGTTGTCGTTTAAATCATAACCGAGCGGTGCGCCATGATCCAAGACGATGCATTCTGGACCAAGCTTGAGGCACAACTCGCCAAGATTGGTGGCAGACGGGGTATTTCGGGACGTTCGTGATGGCCGCGACCGGGAGCTGGACCCGGAAGGCCTTGCCGCAGACCGCACAGCGGCTCTTGGCCTTGAGCGTGATGAGCCCGTTGCCGATTTGTTCGTGCTGGATGTCGAGCATTTGTATCGAGAAAGGCTCCCACGATAGACTTTAAGGAAAAAAGCAATTTTACCCTTCGGCGAATATAAAGTTCTACCCAATTGGGCAACAAACTGACTGGGCAACAAACTGAAAGTATTCTATCGGACTTGAGCAAGGTTTAAGGGATTGAAACGTAATGTGACAGAAAAACTATAGGCTCAATTTGGACGAAGATAGCCATGAAAAACGTTGTGTTGAATAATGGAGTAGAGATGCCGATCCTGGGGCTTGGGGTTTTTCAGGTAACCAATGCGGATGAATGTGAACAAAGCGTCTATGACGCTCTAAGCACTGGCTATCGCCTGATTGATACTGCGGCCGCCTACCTGAACGAAGAGGCAGTTGGCAGAGCCATCAAGAGCAGCGGGGTGGAAAGGGAAGAGATATTTGTCACCACAAAACTGTGGATCCAGGATGCCGGGTACGAAAGCACCAAGTTGGGTTTCGAAAGATCGCTTGCAAGGCTTCAACTTGATTATCTGGACCTATACCTGATTCATCAACCGTTCGGGGATGTTTACGGTTCCTGGCGAGCAATGGAAGAGTTGTATCACGATGGGAAGATCAGGGCAATCGGTGTTGCCAACTTCCAACCGGATCGAATAATGGACTTAATCGTTCACAATGAAGTAGTTCCGGCGGTAGATCAGATCGAGACACATCCCTTCTGTCAACAGGTCGAAACGCAGAAATTTTTGAACGCAAACAATGTCCAGATTGAGTCTTGGGCGCAATTTGCCGAGGGTAAGAATAACATCTTTAAGAACGAGATATTGGCTTCTATAGCCAAGAAACATCACAAATCGGTTGCTCAGGTAATTCTGCGTTGGTTAATTCAACGTAGTGTGGTCGTTATTCCTAAATCAGTTCATGCCGAACGAATCGTTGAAAATTTCGACGTTTTCGATTTCAAGATAGATAAAGGAGATATGGATGCGATTGCAAAGCTGGACAAGAAAGCTAGCCTCTTTTTCGACCATCGTGATCCTGAGACAGTGAAGAGGTTGAGCGGCGTGAGACTTGACATTTAGGCAAACCCGGCCGAAGTAGTGATCACCATCATCTTTTCAAGGTCTATAATGCACGTAGACCTTGCAGGTTACCCACGACGGCAGGAACAGCACGACGATCGCCAGCAATGTTTACCACCACCGTTCGAACGACCAGCCTGTGCAGAACAGGATCGCGGCCCCGAGGAGGAGAGTCAAGATCGTGATCGCGGCCTGTCCAGGATGAGCGATGAGGAACGTGCCCGTGACGTGGAGGTCCGCGCGGCTCGGCGTGCAGGAAAACCCGATCCCGACGATGATGATGAAGAACAGCACGATCCAGTTCGGGTCGAGGCTGAACGCCGCGATCGCCCAGTTCCCGAGATCGTAAACCGCTGTATAATCAGGTTGAATCCGACCGGAAAGACCAGCATTCGTCAATAATGCAATATCCGTCGATGTGCGTGGTCGAAGTGCCTCGATGTTCACCTGACCGACGAATGAGACGTTCAATACTTAATTTTCGACAGGAGACCAAGAGTTTTTTAAAACGGATGACATCTCCTGCTTCGATCTCCGATGTTCTATCAGACATTCAATCCGACCTTGAATCGAGCACGCCTTCTGCTTTTAACTCATGCAGGGCTTCGTGTACTATCAAATAATCAATTCCCAATGCTTCAGCAATCTCGCTTGTCCAGGAATGTTCGTGTTCTTTGAGGTAGGATAAAGTAAGTTCCTTAGCCTCATCGATGGGAACGACCCTTAATTCAAGAACTGGCTTATTAACATTCTCGAACCGAGCGAGAGCAGCCTTGAGTTCTTCAACCTCCTGCTGCAGTTCTTTCACGGAATCCTTTAATTCCAAGTAATGAGTCTCTTCAAGGTCTGCTGACATACTTTTTCACGAATCGGGCTACCATATTCTTTCTATATGTAACCGATGTGATTAGAACGTATATTTTTTTGCCCTCAAGTATCAAAGAGCAATTTAAACCTCGAGTTTTCCAGTCGTGGATCTTTTTTTATGCTGTTGCTTTTAGAGACGTGGATACCGTTGGTAGTGGACCTGTTATTAACGGAACGCCAATTGGAGGGACGGGCACTGGTTCCTGGAACATCACCGAATGGGAGTATCGAAATACCGGAGTTGACATTTCCCATAACCAGTCTTTGCTGTCATTTACCAGCCAAGTTGCAACGCACCTTTCCATCGAATTGGAAGGCGAAGGAAACGTGATCGTAGCCAACGGCACCAATCATATTTACTATATTGGTGCTGAGTTCTATTTCCAAGGGAACTCAACTACTTTCTTCGTAACAAGTCCTTCTGTGGGGACGTGGTTGGGCTACGGCGTTTCACTCTTCGTTGTTATTGCTTCTGTATACCTGCTGGTCCACAAGCCCAAACCCAAGCACACCGTGGAAGAAGCAGGGACGCCGGTTTGATGGCTGTTGGCGATCGCCGAGTTTCCGAGCTCGTAGACCGCTTGGGCCCACACGAACGCCGCGATGAACGGGCCGAACCCGATCAGCAGGGCCGCGCAGGCGTGCGGGATCTTGGAATAATCGCCCCTGACGTGGAATGGGCAAGATATGCTGAAGCTAATGTTTCTTTGCACCGCGCCCGTGATCCACATCTAACTGGCCTGATCAAGATGAAAGCATCATATATCAGGAAGATTGGCTCATTGGATGTCATCCATGCACCAGTGCCCAACAACCGAGCACATTCCAACATCATTGGTTTTCAAGGCCTCCCGAAAACTAAGGTGACCAAGCTCCGCCTTCAATTATCGATGAAAACAAGTTGGATAATCAAGCCTGGAACGATGCCGCGAAAGTAAATCATGAAGATCGCGGTCGCATCAACCAAAAACTTCATCTTTCTAAATCATTAGGAATCCGTCGTGTTCCATGGCATAGATTGTGGCTTGGTCGATGAGCCTGCCAAGGTTGAGCACGGCGCCAGTGATGGCCTCGATGCCGTTCAAAATTGTAAGGAATTCATTTTGTAAAATAGAGGGGCTAATGAAAATTGGGTCCCCAGTGATCGTATACGAGAATCGGTCGAGATAGATGGACGGAACACGTTCCAATATTGCTCGCATCATGGTCCCGTCCGGGTCACCCCATTCATCCGTGCTCACCTCGAGCAACGCGTCAGCAGATCCTTCCAAGAGTCTCAGATCCGAAATAAGCGACCTCAAGTCGATGTTGCGATTTAACTCGGTAAAAAGGCTCTCCTCATCGAACAGGACTACCTCGACCACGACTTGGATGTATGCCGGGGCGAGGCCATTGCTTTTTCAATAAGCCTTGCTCGATAACGAATGCTCATCATCATATATATGGGGGGCATTATCGGTTTCTACTCCTTCTATAGCGATCCTTTTTTTTTCGGGTGATAACGCTGTAATACTCGGACATGGTATACCATAACATGTGGTATAATAGTCCAAATTGCAGCGGCAGTTTATGCAGAAATCTTGGCATATATACATGCCTCTATAGGTGCATGAAGAAAAAGGATCTTGGTAAAGAATCATCTGGAACCAGAAAGGAGGAAAAAAATGAAGCATCTGGATATCCTATTCGATTATGTTTGCACAGTGTGAAAAAAATATGGCGTTGTGCGTGGAATTGCGACGAAATCGTTGAAAATTGCCAGAGATGAGGCTGAAGATATCTTGCTGCTCGATACGCCAATGGAATACCTATGCGGGCCTTGGTTCGGGTTCTTTGCCCGTGACCAGTTCTTCTTGTTCAAGAACTGCGACAAGGAGAATCCTTACGACCTTATCAACATGAAAGGCGGAAAGACCATTAACCGGCTAACCGTGGAGTTCCACAAGCCATTCCGTGGCCAAGAAGGTCCATCCTCTGAAGGACAGGAAGAGGCTCGGGCTCGTTTCTTCGTCGACGTTTATCATAGCCGCGAAAAATTGAACTGCGTGTTCTTTTACTCGATCAAGAACACGAGTACTGTCACGCTGGAAAGCACGAGGATTTACAATCTCTTCGATTTCGATATCAATGGCCTCAGGTCGTACAATTCAGATTATGCCTATTTCGATGATAGATTCCAAGCAATCGTGCAGCACGACACGAACGTGCACGTCGGGTTTTGCAGCCTCGAGCCATTCCCGGCAACTCACCATTCCGGGGGCCATCCCTACGAGTTGAAGATCGATGGGAAGCACCCGGATCTTGACGACAGGATCCTCGAAGGCCCCGATGACTTCTTTAGCGGGCTGGAGTGGGTCCTTGGCGACATGCAACCGGGAGAAACTCGCATTCTCCCGGTTATACTTGCCGCGGGCGAGTCCCAAGAAGAGTTCGAGGAAAACCTGCAGGACGGCATCACCAAGGCAGCTTCTCTATTTCCCGAGCTTCCCGGCCTGATCAACGTTCCTGAACGCCAGAAAAAGATCAAAGAGGAGGACGTTATGAAGATGAACGCGACCCTGAAAAGCACGGCCAAAAAAGAGGAGGAGTGCTAGGTCACGCGATTTCCAAGTTGCGCTTGGTCGACGTCTCCGCGAGGATTTCACAAATCTCGCACACCTCTCCTCTTAAAAGAGGACACCGTAAGATCTAACCACCAATCAATCGAAAACCGTTTGATAGGCCATGAAACAATCCGAACCGGTGGCTGTTCCCGAACCGGGGGCAGCCGAAAACCGCATCAAATCACTACTCCAGCTCAGGACGAGACTCGAGCAGGAGCTGCGGGCGGACACGAGAAAGATCAACGATTTGAAGGCAGAATGCGAGCTAAAGCTCGCGTGGATACATCACCTAGACGAGTTCCTTTCCGAGGCTAGCTTCCAGCCCGCCTCTTCGTTGCTCGACATGTCACGGCCCCTGGAGTCGGTCATGGACGAGGTAAAGGAAGAGGTCATTCCCGACGCCATCACGGATTTTTCCAAGCCGGTCAATGTCATGGACAAGGACGGCAAGGAATTGCTGGCAACGATCAATTTTTTGTCGGGAAACATCCTCATTGCCTTCGGGACCAAGTCCGCGGTCGACCCGGAGAATCCTCTCTTCCAAGAGTTTTTCAACGACAAGATCCTCGGCCAGCTCGAAAAGGAAGGAGGTAAGACGTTCTTGGAGCGCGATGAGGAATCGGGCATGGTGCGCTCGATTAGTGTCATGGGAAGTTTCACCACGGAGGTCAAGGAAATCGTCGTGAAGGGGGTCCAGCATGTGCTTGGCATCCTTTTCGGGGATGTCCCTCCCCCTGAATGACATTCGCACGGCGAAGGGCAGGAAGATGGCATGCCCAGAATCGAGTTCCCTCGTTTTTTCCCCGTGAGACCTAGAAAACTTAAAAACCCTTCCGGTTTTCTCCCCGGTAGCCGCGTGGCTTGTTAGTCGGCCGCGCAACGACGGCAACCATCATGGATTCCTACGACATCATCGTGATCGGAGCTGGCACCGGCGGCGCGATCGCCGCCCGCTTCGCGCGAAAGCTCGGATTGAACACCTTGCTTCTCGAACGGAAGCCGCGCGAGCAGGTCGGCAAGAAGATTTGCGGCGATGCCGTGGGCTCCGAGATCTTCGACCAGCTTGGCATCGCACACCCGGTCGAGGGAAAAGACCTCGCCTACAAGCTCAAAGGTGCCCGCCTGCTCAGTCCCGACGGGTCAAAGGAATTTGTTATGGTCGACGAGAAACAGGCGGGCTACCTGCTCAACCGCCAAGCCTTTGGCCAGCGGCTGCTCGATGAGGCCATTGCCGAGGGCGTTGAATTCCGGGACAACGTCATCGTGAAGAGCGCCGTGCAGGACAACGACTGGGTGACCGGAGTCACGTGCGCGGACGGTGCGGGAACCACGGAGGACATCCCGGCCAAGGTCGTGATCGACGCGTCGGGCTTCTACTCCCAAGTGCGTGGTACTCTCAACAGCCACTGGATCGAGACCGACATCGCGCCCGAGGACACGATCCTCTGCTACCGTGAGATCATCCGCTTAAAGGACCAGCCCGTCGAGGCACCCGACTATATCACCATCCATCTCACCCAGAACCTCGCCCCGGGCGGGTACATCTGGTACTTCCCAGAGGGCCCCGATATCGTGAACATCGGGCTCGGGGGCCCGCAAAAGCGCGGCGAAAAAATGGGCGCGACGATCAAGCACCGGTACGACGAGAACTGTTTCAACCGGCTTGTCAAGGGCGAGCACGAGATCCTCAACTCCGGCGCCGGTGCGGTTCCCGTGCGGCGGCCCTTGTGGAGCCTCGTCGACAACGGCATCATGATGGTCGGCGACAGCGCCTGCCAGGTGAATCCCCTGCACGGCGGGGGCATCGAGGCGAGCATGCGGGCCGGTGCCATGGCCGCGACAGTGGCTGCAAGCGCAATCAACAATGGCGATACGTCGATCGCCAGCCTGTGGGATTATAACGAGCAATACATGCGCTCGCAGGGGGCACAGTTCGCGGCCTTGGACATCCTTCGCATCGCCCTCCAGCATTTCAAAGACGAGGATCTCAATTTCGGCCTCAAGAAGGAGATCCTCGGGGGCAAAGACATCCTGCAAATCGCCTATGCAGGCGAGTTGAAACTGTCGATGCTCGACGCGATGGTCCGCGTCTTCCGCATCGGCCTGATCGATTCCTTCCTCCATGCTCAGCTGATCATTAACCTGGCCTACGTCCACAAGCTCATGACCGACATAAAAGGCTTGTACGAAGCCTTTCCAAGCAAGGACAGGATGGAAGATTTCGAGATGTGGAAGAAGCGGGTGCAGGAAATCTACAAGAAGATCTCAATCGCGTTTTAATTTCCCGCATTTCTTCCATTCGTTCTCCTTCTACTAGGTGCACTTTGTGTCTTCCACCCGAAAAACTGATCCGTTCTCGCAAATTTGGAAGCGGTATGGAGGATACGCTATGAGTATTGTTTGAAGGCTTAACCAAGTTACACGAACAGGGATCGCGTGGCTTCTGAAGGCTTATCCTCGTTATCGAGGTCACCTTTATACACGCCCTTCTGGATGATATATTTCATGATTTCATCCGTGCCGCCGCCAATCCTGAGCAAGCGCACGTCCCGCAGGCACCGTTCAACCGGATATTTCGTCGTGTATCCAATCCCGCCGAGGACCGACACGGCGTCGTCGCAGATTTCGAAGGCAGATTGGCAGGCGAATAGCTTGGCCATCGCCGCGCGGGTGCCATTGCCCATGGTCTGAACGGATCTCTCAACGAGCGCCCGTGCAGCCTCGTATTTTGTCGCCATCTCTGCAATCTTGAAACTCACGCCTTCGAACTCAGCAATCGGTCGGTTGAACTGCACCCGCTGCACCGAGTATTCGATCGCTGCTTGCAGTGCGGTTTTCGCGACGCCGAGTGCTTGCACCGAAAGGGCGATCCGCTCCGGCACGAGTATGTCCTGCATGCTCGAGATGGCGGGAGTCTTTCCAGCCTTTACCTGTGGCGAGTCTTTCTTGATTTCCGTGAAGAACAGTGCGTTCTTGGCAGGAACGTGAATCTGGCTGAATTTGAGATGCCCTAGATGAAGCCCGTGAAGGCCCATCATGGAATATTCTTCGATGACTTCAAAGCCATCCCAATTGGACTCGATGATGAATGCGCCGTTTCGTGCATATACGATGAGGATGTTGGCGACGCTACCGTTAGTGATGAACCGTTTTTCGCCCGTCAGGATGAAGTCGCCAGACTCGGGGTCCCGCTCGGCGATGGTTGACATGCGCGTCAGGTCACTTCCCGCCTCCGGCTCCGTGAAGCAGAATGCACCGATTTTTTCGCCCGTGACCAGTGCTTCCACGTAGTCCTTCAAATCCCTCGTTTTCCCGAACATCCGGGCTAGTAGCGCTGGATATGATCCGGATAGGCGACTCATGTCGACCGGCAGGCTATAGGAACATATGGCCTCGGAGAGCATCAATTCGTGCTTCTGCGTGAGTCCCAAACCACCATATTTTTGAGGAAAGGTCACGCCGCAAAAGCCGTGTTTTCCCAGTGCTTTCACGACATTCACGATGTCCTCTTTCCCTTTCTCGATACCCTCGACGTGCGGTTCCAGCTCTGATTTCAAAACATCGTCAACTGTTTGCTTCCAAGCCTTTTCTTCTTCATTCAGGTTTGAAAAGATGCTTTTCATCCTATTTCGCCTATGCCAAATTCAATTCACTAGTGAGATACTCGCCATTCAAGTTTGAAAACCTGAGTGATCCGCGTGAGTTTCAGCATTCACCGACGTATAGCGGGTGATTGACCGTATAGGGGAGGAGTGAAAAACCGCTGCCCTCGCCGAAGAAGAGTTAAACGAGGTCCGTTGGTAATCTCGCACGACGAGAACCTTGAAAAAAGAAGAACTTAGGAAAAACGAACTCTTTTCAACTCTCAGGCAAGAGTTTTATCAACCGTGCCATCTCGACCAGCCGTTCCGCCAGCCGGCGCGCGGCTTTGTCCCCGATCTCGTCCTCGTCGGTCGGTTTCCTGAAGGACTTGAGTTCATCCTTCTGAAGTGTCGTGATGGCGAGCCCGTTCTCGATTATGGGGTTTCCGAGCCCCGCCAACGGTATCATACCCTGTGACAAGGCCCATGCCACGAGCAGCATCGACACGGTCTCCGCCCCGCCATTGCGCAGGCCTGACGCAACGAGCGTGCCGAAGAGCTTGTTGTGGAGCTGATAGTGATCCATCTTCATGCGACGGGAGCGATCGATGAAGTTCTTGAGGATGCCGGGCACGTTAAAGAAATACACGGGGCTCGCGACCACGATCGCATCGGCAGCCTCGAGCTTGGCTACGATGCCCGGGTAATCGTCGCTCGCATCGAGCGGGCATTCCGTTTTGAGACACGCATCGCAGCCGATGCACGCCGCAATGGTGAGATCCGCCAAGTTAACCTCGTCGACCTCCACGTCAGGCGTGCTGGCTCGTAACTCGTCGCACAGGACCCCGAAGAGCCGTGCTGATGCGCCATTCGCACGTGGCGAACCGAGGATTCCAATGACCTTCATAGTTGATCGATCACCTTCAAGCCCATGTCATGGTGCCCGGTTTCTCGGCGAGTATGACATTTTTCAGGAAGTGGATGGCCTTGGCCAAGCCTTCATTCGTCGACGCGAGTGAATCCTCGTGCTCGATGGACATGACATAATCGTAACCGCACATCCTGAGATTCGAGACGATGTCCTTCCACGTCTTGTAATCGTGGCCGTACCCGCACGTGCGGAAGATCCAGCTGCGATTGATCTCGTCGCCGTAATGCTTCGTGTCCAGCACGCCGTTGGTCGACGCGTTGATGGGGTCGATGATGCAATCCTTGGCATGGAAGTGATAGATGATGCCCTTCAGGTTCCGGATGACATGGGTGAGGTCCATGCCCTGCCAGAACAGGTGGCTCGGGTCGAGATTCACCCCGATGACCTTGCCACCGACCGCGTTGCGGAGCTTCCATAGCGTTTCCGGGTTGTAGACGCAAAAACCGGGATGCATTTCGAGAGCTATCTTGTCCACGCCGTGCGACTCGGCAAATTCGACCTCGCTCTGCCAGAACGGGATGAGCACCTCTTCCCACTGGTATTTCAGGATGTCCAGAAAGTCTGGCGGCCACGGGCAGGTCGCCCAGTTCGGAGTCTTGTCGTCCGCCGACCCGCCGGGGCATCCGGAGAACGTGACCACGCGGTCGATGCCCAGCTTCTCCGCCAGCAGGATCGTGTCGTGCTGGACCTGCACGTGCTCGTCCGCGATGGCCTTTGATGGATGAACGGGGTTCCCGTGGCACGAGAGTGCCGATAACATGAGGTCCCGGCTCTCGAACGCCGCTTTGAAATCGCTTAGCTTATCGTCATCCGCCAATAACTCGCTAGGATTGCAATGCGCGTTGCTAGAATAATTACCTGCGCCGATTTCCACCGCTTCGGCGCCCATTGTTTTAAGCATATCGAGTGCTTCCCCGAGCGGTTTCTCGCCCAGGATAACTGCAAAGACACCAAGTTTCATGTCAATTCACCACGTTCCCGAGGCGGGTGCAACAGCCTCGAGGGAAAGTGCTTCGAAGCTTCCGCCCCGTGGTAATATGCCTTGCCATTGGCCCGCACGCGGCGGCCATGGTAAAGCAAGAGGCCACGGGATGGGATGACCTTCACTCGTCGCAACGAGACACACTTCTCCGGCCTTACCAGCAATTTCGTCGTTGTTAATGGAGGCCCTTGAATGTGGCCAAGGAAATTCAGGCTGACTCCCAGAGGTTTTCGAACAGCTTCCGGGCGATGAAACTGGTCGACGCGTGTGCCATGGAGACGCCTATTATGTCTTCGGAGACATTTTTCAAGTAATCCCCGGCGGCGATGAAGAGCACGTTCGTTTCATCGGACACGACGAGGTTGACAGCCGGCACGGCCACGACCTTGATCTCGATCATCTCCCGCAGCGGCTCGATCGCGTCATCGTGCCCCTCCGGGACGATCATCTGGGCCTTTGTGTGCTTGAGTTTCAGCAAGCGCAGCTCGTCGAGAATCTCTGGAAAAATAATGTCGAAATCCACGAGGATGATGGAGACGGACCGAACCGCGTTCTTGATCAGGTTTTTCATGTGGACAACGTTGGAGGACCGCCCGTAGGTGATGGTCATCTGGGTCGTCTGGGCGCTGCGCTGCTCGCTAAACAGGCTCATGAGCGGTTCCTTCACGAGATTGGAATTCTCGCGAAACTCGCGCTCCGATAGCTCTTGGATACCCTGCAGCACGTCGATTGGTGATTTCGGGGTGTAGGTTGACGGCCGGCCGTCCAGCTTGACGATGAATCCCTTCTCTATCATTTCATTGAGTATCTCGTAAACCCGGCTGTATGGCACTTTCGTTTTCTGGGACAGGATCCGGGCATCGAGTTCTTTTTCCCTGAGAAGGGTTTCGTAGATGGTGATGTTGTAATCCGAGAACCCGAGCCGCTTCATGGCTTCCTTGACTTCTGGTTTGATGGACATCGATCATGCGCCTCCTGCAGGTTCCGCTTGAAAAGGAAGGTGAGCGTGTCGCGCACGAGGTACATCGAGCACGCTTGCTATCTTCTGGTCGGAAACGAGGAGAACTTCGCCCTCCCGGAGGATGTCGACGTTTACCAACTGGATTCTGACAGCCATGTCACCATGCACTCTGTTCTCGTGTTCCAATGCCGCGGTTTGTCATCTACACCAAGCTCGCGTCCCGGGCCATTTCAAATGTCCGTGAATACGATTCGAGGTAAATAATAAGTCTTTAATAACAACTTGGGAATTCAGGCATGAAAGGTGAAGATTTGGCATGTCAGAAGAAAAAAAATGGGTGCTGGTCACTGGTGCTAGAAGCGGAATCGGTAAAGCGTGCACGGAATACCTTTCAACCCACGGATTTAACGTGTATGCCGGGGTGAGAAAGGACGCGGACATCGAAGAACTCGGGCGCCTTCAAAACGTGGTTGCGGTGAAGTTGGACGTCACTAGTGATGATGACGTGCAGGACGTCGTAAAGACCATCGAATCGAGGGAGACGGGATTATATGGCCTGGTCAACAACGCGGGTATTAGCTTTGCTGAACCTTTGATGGATGTTTCCATCGCCGAGTTGCAAAACATTCTCGATGTCAATCTGCTCGGGGTTCATCGCGTGACCCGGGCAATGTTCCCGTTCATCTTCAAGTCCAACGGTAGAGTCGTGATGATGAGCAGCTCCAACGGACGGATAGCTTTCCCATTCGAGGGGCCGTATACTATGGCCAAATTTGGTTTGGAAGGGTATTCGGATACATTCCACCAAGAAATGCTCCCGTTCGGCGTGAAGATTATACTCGTGGAACCCGGCCCCATAAAAACATCCATATGGGATAAGGGGTTGGAATTATTAGAAAATCTAAAGAATCAAGACCATTCCGTCGAAATACTCGCTCAGGTCTGCATGACTGCAGGACCGGTAGTTATTAAAAATAATAAAAGGACAGGGAAAGAACCCGTCGAAGTAGCCAAGGCCGTGCACGAAGCCTTAACCGCGGATAGGCCACGGAGAAGATACCCGGTGATGGACAAGGAATGGCAGTTCAGGCTCGCCCAAACTCACCCCGGCCTCGTTGATAAAGCGGTGTTAAAGTTGTTTAATGGAGCGATTAAAAGATTAAAGGATGCTGGCAAGGCTTGAATACATTTTTTCCCTGTTTATGTTCCAGCCTCGTCTTGGCGGTAAAGTTAAACCTTGACGCGCTGCTGGATGTTATTATTAATAGGACAAATCTGATAGTATGGGACATCCGAATTTTTTCTTCACCCTGATGGACGATATGGAGTGCGTGGCCGTCGAGTTCGACCGTCTGCTCGCGAGGGAACCCGAGCCGCCCGCCGGGGCGGGAATGAAGACGGTAGGAAAGAATGCAGGAAGGAAAGAATGCAGGATTAATTTCCTAGAAACTTAAACCGAGCATATTTGGCGTGAAGATGAACAGGAAAGCCAGCACCGCGACCAAGATGACGATCCCAGCGATAGAGGCGATCTTAGCTATGTGGTTGTACTTGTTTTTGCCTTCCACCCGCTCCGCGGTCAGGGCGAGCCGCCACGAGACTATGGTTACTGGAATAAACACGACTGACACGAGACCGATAAGGGCGAGCTTGTAAGCGAGTTTGGAATCCCGCATCTCCTCGGCCGGGACCTCACCTTCCTGTACAATGTCCTGCCACTCGGCATTGTAGAAAGCGTGTTCGACATCAAGCCCGGCTCCCCGGCCCGTGCCCGCGAGGCGGCTACCGGTGGCCTTTTTAGACGGAACCAAGGCATAACTGAGCCGGACCATGCACCACTCGAGGGATCCTATGTATCCAACCTTCTCCCACGCGATCATGATGACGTGGTAGAGGCAGTAAACGAGGAACAGGATGATGAACACGCTCGTCCAGTTCACTGCTTCGTAGGGATTCGAGTAGCTCCCGTTCGGCAAGACGTGGGTGGGATCCACGCCAACCAAGATGCCCAAGCCCAATGCCGACGCGACGGTGCCATACAGGTACCACACGATCCACATGATGAATTGGTCATTGTAATTCGTGAAAGCTATGAACCCGAACCGACGGATGAAGGTCGTCTGCTTCGCGAATTTTGCGCCGAAGCCTCGGAATTCAACGAGGCGTATGACGAGCATCGTGAGCAACACCCCTATGCCGTTAACCGCCAGGAACTGGAAGAGCCATGCAGCCGGAAAGGTGTATGTCTGCGGGATGCCGGGATAATCCCACAGGTTGCGGTGGTTCGAGACGTTGAAGTAGGCGGTCGCCATGGCATCGAAGCCAGATTGGGTCAGCACGGTCACGATGAAGGCCACAAATCCCACCATGCCAACGACGAACATGGCCATCCCGAGTTGCATGATGCGCTTGGGGAAGTTCAAAGGTATTTTTTCACGCGGTTGGGAGAGCACGATACCGATAATGCTGCCCAGGAAAGAGATCGCCAGGTATGGCAGGATCGGCTCCTCGGGCGCGGCCAAGGCGTTGAGGAAGACCGAGTGGAGCAACGTGACGAACGTGGTCCCGGGCGAGAGGATGTCCGGCAAGGAGACGTCGTTCCCCGCGGCGGTCCACGGGTAGCCTCCGGGGACCAAGTTCTGGACAAGCCACCAGACCGGTTGCGTGATGAGAACCACGATGACGGCTGCCACGGCGTAGGCAATGATCTGCCCCTTCACGTCCTTCCAGCGGTCGTGCCTCGATAAGACATATTGCACGATGCCATTGATGAGGATGCACCACGCTATCGTGTGGATCGTCTCGAAATAGGCCCAGCGAGAGAACATCGTGGCGATAGTGACCGACGCGCTTGGGATATTGTTCAGGCTGCGGAGGACGTTCCCCAGCGCTCCGCGGTATCCGATATCACCCTCTACAAGATACGCGAAAATAAGGAGCAGGATGCCCGATACGACTTGGTTGCGCAAGAGGTCCGTGGTCGATCTGCCCGCCTGCAATCGTTTATACATGGATATCATATTTCCGATGGCCGACACGAGCAGGAAGAACCCGGCCAGCCCGCCCATGAACTCGAAGACCAGCATCGCAAGTATGTTCGCCAGTGGTATATTGTCAACTGTCGCAAATAACGCATTGGTATTAAGCATCCAGCTCATCACGTGCAGGAGCAGCATCATGAAGATAGCTGTTCCGCGCAGGAAATCTACCGAGGAAAATCGCTTCATGTCAAGTCAACCAAATTTCTCGTTATGACTTTGGTGAATGGATCTTGGCCGTCGTGTATTAATACTGATGTTGATCAGTTGCATTGATCGCAAGAATGCAAGGAAAAACGTCACGCATGACGTATCGGCGCCTTGGAAAAAGGAAGTTCCCAGCGATCATTGGGAAACGGGGCACTCGTTTTCAATGGTTCATTCATCCGAGCTTTCATTCTCTAGCTCGACTAGTGAGTCGTGGAGCTTGGCGAGTGTTCTTAATTCTCTTCCTTTTGCAAGTAATGACCGAATCTGCTTGATGCGAGGAAGGCCGGCGATCTTCTCGAGTTCACTCTTCAACTCTTCAAAATGAGTGATGTTCCCATCGAAATCATCCGCCAGCAATTCCGGGTATTTGGTAGGCAATACCTGCGCCACAAGTCCCGCTATCTTTTCAAGCAGGGCGGCAGAAACTTTATAATTCCTACTACGACGAGGCATTCGTCATCATAGTCATTGTCATCATCCTCTTTTTGCATTTTTAGTTTCAATGCCTGCAACCAAGCAGGCCACAGCATAATAGGGAAGCTGAATTATCACGGAAAAAAAAGAAGGATGGCTCATTCGCCGAGATCCAGGTCCTTGAACGCAGTGCTTGCGATGTAGATGCAACCGGACCCGTAAATCGCAAATGCGACACGAAGGGCCTCCGCGATCTCTGCCTTGGTTGCGCCTTCGGCCTTGGCCCGCATCGCGAGTCCGCGCACGCCTGCCGGTACCCCGTGCGAGGCATCAAGCGCCATCGCGATGAGCAACTTTACCTTCGCTGGCAAGGCACCGTCGGTGAAGGTAGTTTCATCGATTTTCTGAACGAGTTCGAGCGTTTCAGGGTCCACTTCCGCGTATGCTGGGAGAGGATTTTCTGCCATGGTTTATCACCACGACGAAATCGGCGCGCGAGCATAAATAGTCCCTCTATAGGACCGAAACGTGCAGATGGATTCCGGTGGCGCGACGCTCATGATCACCGTCGACCACACCAAGGAGATCTTCGATCGTCTTTTAATCAAAAGAAGAGGCTGGCCCGGTACGTAGGCCAGCAGGATCTGGCACCAGTGGTCGAGCTTTCATCCCGTGCAAACATCGATTTGAGGACTCAAATGTTTCCCTTGCTGACGGGAGCAGGTGAGGCCAGTCCTTATCAGAATCCCAATTCTTCCTTCACGATGATCATCGTGGTGCGCCCCGGTGCAATTTCCTTGTGAATGACGAGTAGCTTGTTGATGCTGCTATTCACCCCGATGGTCTGAAGAGCATGCTCGTCTTCCAATGGATAAACGTATTCCTGAACGCGTTTCATGGCATCTTCCAGGGTTGGGACGATTTTCTGTGCCCCCACGATCCAGATAACGTGCGCGGCGCTGGCGGCATACGGCGCCAGCTGGCTGCCCGACATGGAGGCGACGACGACGCTGCCATCTTCAGTCACTGCGTGCACGCTACCAATAATGTATTCCGGGACAGCACCGAGTTTCACCATGTCTCGCCATTGCGTCTGGCGATCCATTGTCGTGAGCTTCGCACGCACCGAATCAAAATGCGCTTCTACCTCGACGGGAATGCCGAGCGTTTCGAGCGTGACCGAGTTGCCGGTAAAGACTTCCGCGCTTTCCGGTATGGTATCAAATAGCATGATCTTGGCTTCCTCGCCGGTGGCAGCAATGAGCACGTGAATGTTGTGCGATTCTAGCGCTTCTGCAGCGTGCTCGATTTGTTCATCGCTGGCAAGCTGGGCGTAATCCATGTTAGGAACTAGTTTTGAATGAACCACGATAGCCACCTGCTTATTTGTTCTATTATTATCACCGAGGCGGTTCCTGCCATATTTAAAATGCTCTTTAATATCTTTTATGGGACTCAGCTATCTAAGTTGTATTAGAACCAAAGACAGATAAGAGAATAAGCTCGAAATACCATTGCTGAAAAAAGTGAGGTGCGAGAATTGTGGCACTCCCCAGAGTGCGAGAGAAAGCCGATGCGGATATTGTGGTGGCAATTTCGTAGATGATCAACCAGGGATTGTACATCAGGAGGATGGCACTAAACAGGCACGCACCGTGGAAGCACGGGCGGCCAAGACGGGATACTGGGCCCGCCACGAGAAACCCCGAGCGATGAAAGTCGCCGTCCTGGTGGTGATCTGCTCTATCGGGCTCGGGATAGTCATAGGGCTTGCGTCGATCAAGCCCGCATTTGGAGACTGGATCGGCACACTCGCCTTCTTTGCCCTTGTCTGCGGGGTTCTATTGTTTCCTTTGCGACCAAGGCATAGTGCGAGGAGACAGCCGAGGATGAAAATTTATTAACAAAAAAAGAATGGGCCCCCTAGGGATATGCTCTAGAAACACGTCAACAAGTTGGAGGCCGCCCCGATTTCATGTATGTTTGAAAGGGAAGTTTCCGACGCGCATTACGTCACAACCGTCACGGTATTATAAAATCAAGGTTGAGCCACTCACCACGAGAAACTGGTTTTTCCGAAGGAATCGATAGTGAAACCGTGGAGAAGACCTTCAACGCCATTCAAATTCTCCCGCAATTCAAGCTCGTCCGGGGCACCATCATCCAGATGGATGACCATCTCTTTTCGACCTTGGTTGCGGGACCGGTCACCTTCTCCTGGCATTCCACGAGGCCATTGAATCCAAGAAATTTCCTGCTCTGCTCTTGCACGGGTTCGATATTGGGACAGAACAGAGCATAAACTTTTTATGTCTTGTTAGGCGTCCCTAATTGTCGATTCAAATCCATTTTCAATTGTCATTCTGAATCAAAAGGCGAGACGGAGGTTCAGATCATGGCCCAAAGTGCGATCCTAACGAAAAAACTCACGAAGTATTACGGAAAAAACCGCGGGATAGAAGGGGTCGATTTAGACGTTCAGGATGGTGAAGTTTTTGGATTCCTCGGGCCGAATGGCGCGGGAAAGACCACCACCATCAGGACACTGCTCGGGCTCATCAAGATAAGCTCGGGTTCGGCATCTATATTTGGCCTCGATGTGGTAAAAAACTATCTCAGGATCCGGGAACGCGTGGCCTATCTGCCCGGGGAGCTTGGCATATACAAGGAAAAAAGTGCACGGAGAATCCTGAAGTATCTATTTGCCTTCTATGCCAAGCCAATCCGATGGGCGAAAGTCGAAGAAATCGCCGAGGTCCTCAAGCTGGATCTCGATCGCAAGAGCGGGGTCCTCTCAAAGGGCAACAAGCAAAAGATAGGCGTGATACTGGCCCTTGCTCCTGATGCGGATTTGCTCATCCTTGATGAGCCCACCTCCGGATTGGACCCGCTAATGTCCTTGGAATTTTTCAAGCTATTGGTCGAAAAACGGGGAGCCTCGGGGTGCACGGTTTTACTGAGTTCTCACCAGCTCGAGGAGGTCGAGAAAGTCGCGGATCGCGTTGGTATCATCCGGAATGGACGCATCGCCGAAATCGCTGCCGTGACCGATCTCAAGCGCCTTGCACTGAAGCATGTCGAGCTCGCATTTTCTGACGATGGTCAAGCGGAGCGCGTCGTTGACCTGGTGCCGCACGATCTCGTTGAAAGCATCTCGGTTGAAAATCACAACCACGTCCACGTCATGGTAACCCGTGCAAATTTAAGCACCCTTCTCTCACATCTGCAAGGAGTACCATTTGAGGACATTGACATCGCGAGCCCGGACCTGGAAGACATTTTCCTGAAGTATTACGACGTTCACGACGAGCCGACGCGGTCCGGGCGAGATAAATCGGGCCGAAAACCCGAGATGGAGGCGAATTCAACGTGAGGTTCCCCCAAGTCCTGAACATCGTGAAGGAGCATTTCGCGGAGAAAAAATGGTCTTTCCTTCTCTTCGGCTGCCTCGTCGGTCTCCTAGGCTATGGCATTATCTTGATAATGAATCAGATGAACTTCGCGCAGCTGAGCCAGACATTGAGCGGTTTTCCCAAGGCGTTGATCGCCTGGTGGGGCGGCATTGCAAATGCAACCCAGCCGTACGGATTTTTCACCTCCGAGGTTTTCTCTTTCACGTGGCTCTATATGGGCATCTACCTCGTGTACATGGCATCCAGCACGGGACTGCCGCAGGAAGTGGAGGACCAGACGTTGGACTTGGTCCTATCCAAGCCCATACGCAGGACGACGTATCTGGCTGGGAAAATCCTCTTCCTCTTTGCCTTCTTGGCAGGGACACTCGCCATCGTAATGTTAATAATCGCCGTTGGAATGGGGACCTCTCCTGCCTTCCAGTCATATGGCCTCTACTGGAATAGGCTCGGAGGCGTCTATCTCATCACGTTGCTCCACTTGGGGACGCTCATCACCGCCGCGGTGTTCTTCGGGACGATCTTCTTGAGCGTGAAAAGGACCCTCGCTGCCGCGCTCGCCCTGATGTTCTTCATGTACTTCCTCGGGACGTTCTGGCAATATTTCCCCGCGAGCGCGCAAGGAATCAAGTATGTGACGACTTGGTTTTATTACAATCCAATGGAAGTGTTCGGGCAGGGGATTTTCAATAACCTGATAAGAAACACACTTGTGCTATCGGGCTTCAACGCCGCTTTCATCGTGGCATCGCTACTGATCTTCAGGAAGCGGGATATCCCTGTTTAATTAATTCGACAATGTTGATTATTGGGTAGATCAACTTGGAGCTGGATTGCTGACCAGCTGCGGGTGATGTCGAGCACCCGCCCCATTCTATCCGAAGATACCACCACCCTGCCGCGAAGCTGGCTGAATTTCTCGGCGGAGTACAGGGGCACGAACGATAGGTCCGGGAATCAAACCGGCAATTCAAGATATAACCGGTGCAGCCACCCCCGCCGAAAGGCAAATAAAATATCGAATCGAAAATAAAACGGAGGTTCTTAGACTGATCCCTACTAACGAAGTTCAAGATAGCATCAAAATGACGGACGGCTTTGACCTGTTCTATCGGTGCTGGAAGGTCGCTGGAGATGTCCAGAAAATCGTTTTATGCGTGCACGGTCTGGGCGTGAATTCAGAATTCTTTGAAGGCCTGAGCGTGGGCATGACCAAGGCCAGGATAGAAATGTATGCCTTGGATCTCAGGGGGTTTGGAAATTCGGTAGAAAATGGCCTGGCGAGGGGAGATACCAGCAATTTCAAGCGGCATTTGCAAGACATAGACGAATTTGTAACTTTTATCCACGCAAGCCATCCCACTGCACAGGTGTTCATGCTCGGCCACAGCCTAGGCTGCTGCTATGCGCTCTGGTTCGCAGCAAATCACCCCGGCTCACTCGATGGATTAGTTTTGGCAGCGCCGCCCATACAATACATCACGAAATCGCCCACGTTGCTCATCATCAAAGGGCTCTTTTTCCTACTCTTCGCTCCCAAGAGAAAACTGTATGGAGACCGGGAAATGTCGGAAGCCTACAGAATGAGCGAAGAGTTCAAACTACTCGATGAGAACCCGCTGAACGCTCGTGGATTAAGCGCTAGGTATCTTATCGGCGGCGTGGGACCGTTGCAAAAAGATGCCCTAAAGTTCGCCTCACGGATCGGAACACCGGCTCTCATCCTCCAAGGTGATGCAGATATCCACGTATTGCCAGCGGGTGCCAAAAAGCTCCTCGACCGGTTGGCCTCAAAAGACAAGACTCTGAAGACCTTTGGAGACGCGGACCACAGGTTTTTCCACCTGATATTTCCCGTTTACGACTTTCAAGATGACCCGGCCAAGAGACAGCAAGTGACCGATGTACTATCAGAATGGATAAGGAGCCATTAGAGAGACACTGAGGGCGGGTCCTTGTCCGCGTGGTTTTTTCAGGGGCCGTGCCTGCGGATGTTCGTCTCTTCGGTCGTTCAAAAAGAGGTCGATAAGGAATCGATCGATGCAGTCAAGGAGAAATATCGAGCAATCTGCCAAACATGGTAGAATTGTTTGGAAGCAGTGTTCAAGCGGGCACGCGGGGAACATTGAAAGAAAAAGAAAAAGCACGTTCGCTCATTTCTTTTAGACGTTGAGCCCGACCTTGATGCAATCGGCGTTCGGCACGTCCACGTTCCCGTCCGTCGAGGCCACGATCGTCGTCTTGCCGCTGGACGACGCCCCGAACTCCCGCGTGAGGTCAACGGTGATCGTGAACGTCGTGCCGTCCGATGCTATTTGCACGTTTTAACTTTTTTCCGGCCACTTTCCTTCGACTCTCACGTCTATACTATTCTACGATGCGAGCATTCCTGGGGATCACGATCATCTCGACAAGGACCGGATGCCAGATCCTTCAAGATGTCTCGAATCAAGAAGAACCTGAACCTGAAATCTGGATATTCAGCAAGACGCTTGACCAAACACCAAAAACTTTGGAATGGTGAATCCGCATGAGCAGCACTGACATCTTCTACTTTTCTGGAACGGGAAACTCCCTCGTCGTCGCCAAGGATCTCGCCGCGACGTTGCAGGGAAATCTCATCTCGATCGCATCGGTCATCGGCAGCCCGAAGATCCAGTCAGATGCCGACCGGATCGGCGTGGTCTTCCCGGTTTATTTTACTTACCTTGGTGGTGTGCCCTTCATCGTCCAGGACTTCGTGAGGAAGCTGGAAGGTCTCGAATCCAAGTACGTGTTCGCCGTGTGCACCCACGGGGGCCTGCCTGGTGGGACCCTCGATCGGTTCAACGACATGGTCGAGGCCCGAGGCGGGCGGCTCGCCGCGGGGTTCACCGTCAGGATGGGCATCTCCATACCCACCGGATTGAAGCTCCGGCGTGCCCTGTTCCACCAAGAATTCGACAAGACAGACCCCCGGTTCCATGACGCGAAACAACAGGACGCACTCTACGCGGGCTGGGCGATTAAGCGGGACGTCATCTCGGATATCGTCGCAAGAGGTGAGCATGGTACTTGCGAGGTTCAACGGGAGCACGCATCCGCTCTGGTCAGGAGGATATTCATCGGTCGCTACAAGCTGCTCGCCCCGCATGCTCGCGATCGGGCATTCCGCGCCCTCGTTAATGCTGCGGACGAAAGCTTTCGGATCAGCGAGCAATGCACCGGTTGCGGAATATGCGCGAGCGTTTGCCCCGTGCGGAACATCGTGATGGTTGGCGAGAGACCGGAATGGCAGCATCGATGCGAAAATTGCCTCGCTTGTTACCAATGGTGCCCGTGCAACGCCATCGGTGGCGAGATCGTTGCATACGACTTGCGATACCACCACCCTGACGTAAAGCTGGCTGACATTCGCCGTGGTGTGCAAGGCCGTGATAGATGGCCTGAAATTCCTACCTAGTCATTTTGAAATAGCTCTTCGCGACGCAGGAATTAAGGCCGAAAGGCATTATAAGAGATCGATTTCAGCGTTCCGTCGTGCAGCGAATGCAGAACGTGACGGAGTTGGATGATAACGTCGCTGCTGCCGGGTACCAGATGCCCTAGAGCGTTCGATCTGCTCTCGATGAGGCAAGTATGCCCATCTGGGAGAAGCTGGGCAACAATCCAGATTATTACGAGAACCCCTCGGTTTCAAGAATCAATTGAACGGTGACAGAAATGTCTCAAGCTCACGATAACCTGATTTTGCACGCGAGATATCGCAAGGGAAAGAAAGCGATGGAAAAGATGCTGGACTGGGACCCGGCCAAGACACTCATGATCGTGGTCGACGTTTGGAATGAGCACTGGTGCAAGGGCGCCAACGAGCGGCTGGCCACCTTCCTACCTGCCTTGAACGATACCATCGCGGCCGCGCGGGCCAAGGGCGTGACGATCCTGCATGCGCCCTCCGAGACCATGAAGTATTACACGGATTACCCGCAGCGCCAGAAAATGCAGGCCGAGCCCGTCGTTGAGGCCAAGGAGAACAATGGCAACGGCATTCCTTTCTCCTTCCCGAGGGACATATCTTGGCCATTTAATATCGCTGCGGACGACGGCGGCTGCACCGACATGCCTAAGTGCCGCCAACACAACGTATGGACCTCCCAGCACGAAGCAGTGGAAATAGGCCCCGATGATCTCATCTCGGACAAGGGCAAGGAGATTTACAGTTACATCAGGAACCACGGCATCGAGAACATCATCATGTTGGGCGTGCACGCGAATATGTGCATTATGGGGCGACCGTTCGGCATCCGAAAGCTCGTTTCGTGGAAGCTGAACGTGGTCCTCTGCCGTGATCTCACGGATACGATGTACAACCCCGAGAGCCGTCCCCACGTCCCGCACGAGCGGGGCACGGAGCTCATGGTCGAACACATCGAGCGCCACTGGTGTCCCACGATCTTGGGATCCGAACTGCGATGTTGAACCAGCCATATCCGAAACGAACGAGTAGATTCATATGACGCTCGAAATACAATCATTGGAACTGTTCAAGGTGCCACCAAGGTGGCTGTTTCTCAAGGTCATGACGGCCGATGGTTATGAAGGCTGGGGTGAACCCATCGTGGAGGGCCGCGCCGATACGGTCGCCGCCGCGGTCAACGAGCTCAAGTCGTACGTGATCGGTCGCTCAGCGAACGACATAGAGGATATCTTCCAGGTCCTGTACCGTGGCGGGTTCTACCGCGGCGGCCCCATCCTGACCAGCGCCATCTCGGGCATCGAAGAAGCCCTTTGGGACATCAAGGCGAAGGCCCTCGGCGTGCCCGTGCACGAGTTGCTTGGCGGGAAGGTCAGGGACAAGATCAAGGTATATTGCTGGATCGGGGGCGAGATGAGCACCACGACCCCCGAGCAGGTGGCCGAGCAGGCCGTGCAAAAGCAACAGGAGGGCTACACCGCCGTGAAGATGAACGCCACTGCGAACTTGGAGTGGATCGACACCCGCGACAAGGTGAACGGCGTCGTGGCCCGCGTGGTGGCGATCCGCGAAGCGTTGGGCAACGGTATGGAGATCGGGCTCGATTTCCACGGCCGCGTCCACAAGGGCATGGCCAAGGTGCTCATTGAAGCACTTAATCCTTACGATCTCATGTTCGTCGAAGAACCCGTGCTCGCAGAGAACACCGAGGTGTTTGCCGAGCTCGCAAGGCACGCGAAAATGCCAATTGCCACGGGCGAGCGCCATTTCACGCGGTGGGATTACAAGCGCATCTTCCAAAGCGGCGGGGTCGACATCATCCAGCCTGACCCGAGCCACGCGGGCGGGATCTGGGAGACAAGGAAGATCGCGGCTATGGCCGAGGCCTACGATGTCGCACTCGCTCCCCATTGCCCCCTCGGGCCCATCGCCTTCGCGTCGTGCCTGCAGGTCGATTTCTGCAGCCCGAACGCGTTCATCCAAGAAACCAGCCTGAGCATCCATTACAACAAGGGGTCCGACGTGCTGGAATATGTGAAAGACCCGGCCACGTTCGAGTTTGATAATGGTTACGTGCACCGGCCAACGAAGCCCGGCCTCGGCATCGAGATCAACGAGGAATACGTCCGTGCGCAGGCCGAAATCGGCCACGAATGGAAGAATATCGTCTGGCGCAACGACGACGGGTCGCTTTCCGAATGGTAATTCCTAGAAATTCCTGAAGCGGTTCGTTTCAGGTTGGCAGGCCAATCTGCGTCTACCCACAACCCATACCACGTACGCCGGATAAGGGAAGGGTTGAAAGGCCTGCGGACGGGCAGCGATTCATGACAGAGCAACCCAAATACGAAATCCTGCGCACCGTCGATGGCATCGAGATCCGGAGGTATCCGAAGCTGTTGGTCGCGATGACCACGGCGGGCACGAGCGATTCCGGTTTCGATTACCTGTTCGCTACATCACCGGAAAAAACCGGACACGGAAGCACATCCCCATGACCATCCCCGTCATCACTTCGGAAAAGGTGGCCATGACGGCGCCGGTCATCAGCACCGGCGAGTCCATGGCATTCGTGGTACCAAGAAAATACACCTTGGAAACTGCCCCCGTGCCGACCGACCCCGCCGTGCACCTGGAAGAGATCCCCGAGCGGATGCTAGCGGTTCTGCGGTTCAATGGCTACACGCCCTACCAGCGCGTGCAGGAGTTCCAGCAGCGGTTGATGGCCACGATCGAGAAAAACGGGATCGTCACGGTCGGCGAGCCCTTCCTGATGCGGTATAACTCGCCGTTTTCGCTCGGGTTCTGGCGGCGAAACGAAGTCGCGGTCGAAATCCAGCAGGAGTGAAGGTTCCCCAAAAGAATCATAAGAAAGGGAAGAATTCAGGGAAGCAATATTAAATATACGCGCGGGAGAATCGTAGACGTACACATTACAAGGTGCATATTCATGAAAGAAATCTTCGTTTTTATGGCGAAATACAACAAAATCACGAACCAGACGATCATGGACATCCTGCAGGGCATGGCAGCCGAGGACATCGTCAAGGACACGGGCTCGTTTTTCAAGTCCATCTTGGGCACGTTGGAACACGTGCTTCAGTCGGATGTTGGCTACTTGGGCCGCATTGCCGGGAACATCCCGAACGTCGCCGATCTCTTGGCGAACTTGCCCGAGGTGTCCCACAGCCACGAATCGGAAGAACTCCAATGGGCGACGCTCGACGAATTCCGCCCCGTGCGCGAGGCCGTCGACGGCATCTTGGCGGACGTGATGGACCGGCTCCCCGAGGACCTGTTCCCGTCCGAGATCACGTTCACGGACTGGCGCGGCGAGGAGCAGACCAAGTTCGCGTGGTACATGCTCCTGAACATGTTCAATCACGAGACGCACCACCGGGGCAATGTCTCGGCGCTGCTTGATCAAATGGGTGTCGAAAACGATTATTCCGGCATGAACCGGATCGACGTCTAAACCTTTTACCATCTTTTTCCATCTTGACCCAATTGGCTTGAGATACATGAGCGAGGAAAAGGAACGGAACATCAGGCTTCCCACAACGTCGTGGGATTACAAGTTCTTCTTGCTGCAGTACCGAGGAAAGGCCAGGAAGGATTCGCCCGTCGAACCGGACGCGTCCTGGCGGCACGCGTCTGCCGAGGCACACGAAGCATTCCGCGATATGAAATTCGGCGTGCGGATCCACTGGGGCATCTATTCCGCGTTCCCCGGCCCGGACGCGTGCTGGAGCGAATCGTGGCCATTCCTCAAGCTTCCCTTCGCGAAGCGGCAGGAGTACCAAGAATTCTACAAGACGTGGAACCCCGTGGGATTCGATGCCGAGGAGTGGATGCAATTTTTCGAGAGGGCGGGATTCAAGTGCTTCGCCTTCACGACCAAGCATCACGAGGGCTTCAGCATGTTCGACACGCAGGCCCGCGTGAAGCGCCGGGTGAGGTGGACACCAAGCAAGCCGAAAATTGAAGATTGTGACCTCGCCTACAGCATCATGGAAACGCCGTTCAAGCGTGATGTGTTGAGGGAACTGTGCGACGCGGGCCACGCCCACGGCATCAAGATCGACCTGTACTTTACCGGCCCTGACTGGTATGACGTCGATTTCATGCCTTATGGCCAGCACCCGGTGCAATCCCGTCGGTCCATCATGCACCCCCTCAGGTATGCAAGCTTCCCGTTCGTGGCGGGACAGAAGCGGATCGTCGTGCCGCACCCGACCAAGGAACAGGTGGAACGGGCGATGCTGCGCCACCGGCAACAGCTCGTGGAGATCCTGGGAAATTATGGCACGATCGACATGGTGTGCCTCGACCTCAACATGGGCCCGGAGGTTTGGCCATACTTCAAGGAGACATTGCACGTGCTCAGGGGTATGCAGCCGGACGTGATGTTCCGCAACCGCACGATCGGCAACTATGGAGATTATTACACGCCCGAGGGCGTGGTGCCGGGCGATCCCGCGAACACGAACATGTCTTGGATGGTGATCTACCCGCTCGGCCGCACCTTTTCCTACGAACCTGTAGCGGAGAACTACAAGGGCACGAAATGGATCGTGCATAATCTCGTCGACATCGTGGCGAAGGGTGGGAACTTCATGGCCGGCATCGGGCCGAACGGCAACGGCCAGTTCCATCCCGAGGCTATCAGGCAGCTCGAAGCCGCCGGCGACTGGCTCAGGGTCAACGGCGAGGGCATCTACGGCACGAGGCCGTGGCCTGCCGCGTGGAAGGAAGACACCAGCACGCGGTTCACCGCGACCAAAGACGGCTCGACCGTTTTCGCGTTCGTGCTGGAATGGCCCGGTGCCTCGTTCAAGAGTCATGTCCTCAAGCCGCGGGAAGGGTCCGTGGTGACCATGTTCGGTCATCCTGACCCGCTGAACTGGCAATTCATCGACGGTGACTTAGTCATTAATCTTCCCGCCGATCTTGACGAGAAGAAACCCTGCGACCACGCGTGGGGCTTCAGGGTCGAGATATAGAAAGATTGATAGCTATTTTTTGCAAGTGGCCAGTGTTTCTTCCCCTTGCATCATTTTTTGCTTCTCCTCAACAGGTTTTTTTAGATGTTGCACGAAGGTAATGCGCATGCTATTAGTGTCTGTGTATGATTCTATTGTTGGCTTGAACAGGCTCTTCATTATTACTACCACGGTCGTGGCCGTCATCGTTTTCTACGCGAGGGCAGAAAGACCTGAAGACGGCCCGGCAAATCTTGCTCGGTTTGAGCATCTTTCTCTTCCTGTTCGGCACCGGGAGGCACATGTTGCTTGATGACGAAAAGGAGCTTGGCTCCAGCGCGACGATGCTCCTCCGGATCAGCACCGACATCACGATGCAGGATTGAAATATGATGAACGCGACGGAACGGATCAAGGCATTATTCGACGACGATGCAAGGGGCGCGCTCGACCGCGTCCCGACGTTCGTGCAAGGTGTCAATGAAGATTTTCTAAGGCAGCACGAGGAAGAAATGTTCGCGGAGGAAACATTCGATTTCACGAACGATCCTCGCGCGGATGCAGCCATTGCGCTCGGGTTCGATGGGATCTTCGGCGACTTCCCCGACGCGTTCACGTATCAATCCGCCCGCGTGGTCGATGATACTGGTAAGATCCATCTCGTCGACACCGAGGGACGCGAGAACTTTCCCGGCTCGAAGTATTACAAGGGGGGGTTCTTCACAAACCCAGAGATCCTGAACGAGGTCTGGGCAACGGTCAAGCCAAAAGATGAGGTGACCGGTCTGAAGGCCATTATCCAGCGAAATGAGGAGATTGGCTCACAAGTTTGCGTGATCCCCAAAGCCGGGGGAATATTCAGCAGGGTCATCTTGGGCATGGGTTATCCCGCCTTTTCAAAGGAGTATCGCAAGAAAACGCGATTCTATCAAGATGTCGTTCGCTTCCGCGCCGAGATCCTGCAGATGGAAATCGAGGCGCTCGCGAGCCTCGCCGGGAGCGAATCCAAGCCGTGGGTGGTCTTCATCGCTGACGACATTGCCTACAAGGGCAGGCCCATGATCCCACCCGAGCGGTTCGTGACGGATTATGGAAAATATTACACCGGCATCCTGAAAACTGCCGCCGACGCGGGCATCGTACCTATCATCCACACCGACGGCGACATCACGGACATGGTGCAAGCCTTCCAGGACGTGGGCTTCCGGGGCCTGCAGGGCTGGGAAGGTGGGTGCGATCCCTCCTGGGTCGCAGAGCATTTCCCTGACTTCGTCGTGATGGGCTTCGGTGACATGAATTACGTCCTACCATTCGGCGACGAGGCGGCCATCGAGATGCACGTGCGGGAGCTCATGGATGCTCTCAAGGAAGGACGGCACTTCGCGATCGGGCCGTCTTCGGTGGTCAACGCGACAATGCCCATCGAAAACGTGCGCTCGTTCGTGGCACACGCGAAGATAATGGGCACGTACTAAAAAGGATCGCGAGATATTCGAGATATCCGACTACGTTCAATGCCCGTTATGTTCGCATCTTCACTTAAGGTCGACACTTAAGGTTTATATTCAAACAGATAGAAAGGGCCATCATGAAGCGATTTGCCAGCATTGATTTTCTTCGTGGATTAGCCATATTTATGATGCTTTTCTTGCACAACCTTAGCGATGATCTCAACATCAATGGCTTACTCGCCAATATCAACAACGAGCCGCTTATTAATCTCGTTGCTTTGGTGATATTCCCCTTTTTAGGTGGCCTTGCAGGGCTATTTCTCTTGGTTTCTGCGGTTGCAAACATGGTTAGCATGAATCATCACTTGCAAGCCGGCCGCTCAGTTGGCGAGCTCGTATTGCGTCAAGTCTTCGGCGGTGCTGTTTTGCTCGTCTTCGCCGTGCTCACCGAATCGACCTTTGGAGTTTATGGCGCTTTCGGGGGGATGTTTCGAGAACTTCCAGGCCCTGGGTCTAGCTTGACGCCACATTTCGGTTGGGTCCTGTTCCTGTCAAACGGCTACACTTTTGAAACCATCCACACGATCGCCTGGTGCATCATCCTGAATGGCATCGTTCAAGGCATTTTGTCCTTGAACGGGAGATTCAAGAATCCACGTTTTATGATCAAGGCGTATATCGTGTTGGGAATAGCCGTCGTAGTTGCTACGCAGTTTGTCTGGGATGGTGTTGCCAAGCTCGTTCCCGGCTACCCGTTCGCGATTGTCAATTATGGCAATGGCATCGAGATCCAGATTAGTAAACCACTTCTTGGTTCATCCCCTATTGGATTCGTTTTCGAGGATTTTTTCCTTATAGCCCTTGCAGCGCCTGTCGAACCCATCTTTCCCTATCTAGCCATCTCTTTCGTTGGTAGCATCATCGGCATCGTGATCAGCATGCCCAAGGAATCAATTCCCCGCCATTTCACGAGGAACTCGTTATACATCGGCATGGCCATGTTCATCATCGGCATCATCGGGGTGATCAACGCCGTTATCTACGTGATCAACACGCAAGGATTCGACACGGCCGCTCTAATGTATTCGAACATTTCAAATCACAGGGGCTGGGTTCCTAATGATCCCCAATTTTCACCACCCTATCTATCGTGGTTATTCCAATTCATGGCCGTGAACGGGATCTCGATCATGATGGTGATCCTCATGATCCGCATCGTGGAATTTCGTGGGATGGGCAAGCAATTTGCCAAGAAGTCACTCCCCATACGACGATTCGGATTCATCGCGTTCATGAATTACGCGATGCAATTTATCTCTTCGATCCCATTTTATTTCCTGAGCATTCTGTTTACTGGCGTCGCTTATCAACGGTTAGGCTGGGGTGGTGTTTTCGTCCAAATCGCCGCCATGTATGCGCTGTATTATGGCATCATGCTGCTTTGGGAACGCGTGAGCTATACGGGTACGTTTGAATGGTGCATCGGCACGATCTCGTACAACCTTATCCCAGGAAAGAAGGGAACCAAGTACGCGGATAGAAAATGGTGGCAAAAAGGCCAATTAGATGTCCAAGGAGCACTCATCAATGCCGAGTGGTTGAATATCGTCGAGGAGCACGACGTGGATCATGAACACCTCGTGGATTCCAAGCTTGCATTCAAATTTGCCATCATTGGCCTGATATCCGTCATATTCATCCCCACGGTGTTCGTCACGCTGCGCATCGCGTTAACCGCCGAGAAAACGGAAGGGAAAAACAAGTACAATCAATGTGCAAAGATCGTATCGATAATTGGCATATGTCTCATGCTCGGCGTGTTGATCACCTTGTTTTTCATAACGCCTGCCATGATTGGAATCTCGATTTAATAGTAGAATGATGGAGCATAAGTGAAACATTTTTTTAATATATTTTCGTTGAAAGGCTGCAGGGTAGCGAAAACTGGCTTTTTTCAACGTGGAGGGCCGCCCGTGGAATTCGTGTCCCTTAAGAACATCTATCGCAGGGAATGGGCATGGCACTCGATGACTTTGCCCAGGTCGCGAGCGAAATAACCAAGCGAGCCGAGCTCCGGCGGCTAGCCCGCGACCTCGAGAAGGACTTGGCCCACCTGCGCGGCCTCGGCATCGATCCCGAGACCTTCGCTGGCGGCTACCACGCCCGGTTCGTACGCGAGCTTCGCCGCATGGCCGGATACGGGCATTAATCTCTTAGTTCTTTTTCTTTGAGAAAAAAAACTGTGTCTCTATGCGGTATTTCAGATTTCTAACAATCCGTCCCAAGAAGCCCGCTCTTTATCAAACGGTGCATTCACTACATCGTTTTGTTCTCCAAAAACCATGGTTGCCCGATTTTCTGCATCATAACCGGGCCATCCGGGGGATCCGGTGCGTGCAAAACTTATCCATGCATCCATCATCTTTTCGCTGAGCGCTTGAGTTTCGGGCGTTTTGCGGTTAAGTTTTACGGCTGTAGGCGAATCGAGATTGCCGAACACGAAGGGGCATTCGAGCGCGTGGCAAGCGCCGAAGATTCCATTCATCTCCGGAGACGGCCACGCGAAAATGTAGGCATAGGTGTTGGACTGGTGGGCACTTTGGGCTTCGAGCAATCGTATCGTGGGTATTCGGAAAGTCGTGTCCGTGAGAATCGCATCGATCAGATCCTTGCCTTCTATTGAGAGTTTTCCAGCTCTCGCTTCCATATATGTCTTGACGATTTCTTGGCTTTTCTCTGGATTGATGCCCATCGGGGCAAGAAGTCGCTTCATCACGGAACGTATCATGTGCTTCACGGTGAAGCGCATCAATGAATTTGAATGCATCAAGGTCGTGAACAGTTTCATCTCGTCCTTGTTAGTTCCCATCATCAAGTCAATTCCGGCGCAGTCGCCATCTCGAAACGCCTTTAGAGGATGTTTGGGCCACGTGTCATGGTCGATCACCGGCCTCAAGCTCATGATATTTGACGGGTTTTCTGCAAAGACTTTATCTTGTGCATCCATGATGTCTTTGGCTGATGTTTTGGCCAGGTCTTCAAAATTCGTTCCTTTAACGCCTAACTTGCGAAAGATTTTGATGGTAGTCTCTTCCGTTGTTGCTGGATCAATGGTTGGCATGCTTTCGGCTATCACGCGGCGAAAAAGGCCCTTGGCGGCGGGCATCGAGCATAATGCCATGACAGAATACCCACCGGCGGATTCGCCGAAAATGATGACATTGCCCGGGTCTCCACCAAAGTAGCGGATGTTATCCCGGACCCATTCCAGCGCCAAAACTTGATCGAGCGAGCCCAGGTTGGCAACCTTCCCGGGAACGTACGGGAAGCCAAAGAAGCCTAATCGATAGTTAATCGTAACGACGACGATATCACCACGAAGAGCCAAGGCAGCGCCATCATAAGTTGGATCATTCCCTGATTGAATGATAAATGCGCCACCGTGGATCCAGAACATGACGGGACGGCTTCCCTCATCCGTTGCGGGCGTCCAAATGTTGAGGTATAAGCAATCTTCGCTCTCTGGACCGGATCGAGGAATCAATTTTTCCAGATCCGTGGTTGCTTGGAATGCACAACTACTATAGGTAGTGGTTTCAAGCACGCCCTCCCACGTCTTCGATACGGGCGGTTTGAATCGCAGTTCGCCTGTCGGCGGTTTTGCAAACGGTATTCCTTTAAAAATGCTCAACCCGTTTTCGACATAACCTTGTATTTTCCCACTTTGAGTTTCTATAATCTCGGTTCGTTCCAAATCGTATCAAACCCTCTTGTTTTTTCTTGATAGATGATTAATGGCATTATTATTAATCCGTAAAACGTTTTTTTCACATCCTTTTATAAGTTTGCTTCAACGCCGGTAATTCATGTCGCAGCCTTGAAAAACGCGTACGGCACCGGCGTACCACCCGACTCGTCGACGCGCGATGATATAAATTCCAAGTGGTGCTTCTACATCCCTGTAGTGGCATAGTTTCCGACGCTGACGACTTGGTTCGGCATCAACGTGGTTTCACCGGACCTGCCGATTGAGGCGTTCAAAAGACCGATTTAAAGCAGTATGTTATGTCGATCTGGCATGTCGATCTGGCATCGCGGGTCCTCCACGCTTAGCAAGCCAGATCCCCAGAATTCCCGCCACAAGGAATCGTCAAATGATGCGTCTTCGGCGTCGATCTGGTATCGTGGGTCTTCCACGCCTGGCGCGCCTGTTCCCCAGAATTCCTGCCACAAGATATCAATGGACCTTGCGACCCACGCGTTCTCGGTCGGTTCGGGTCGAGTGCTGGTTTCTGCCATGGAGGTGACCCGACGGAACGCGTTTAAATGGCTTCCCGGCATATTCTATGGATGGCTATGGATGTCGCATACTACTTTTGTGAGACGGAAGGATTAGCCTTGGCTTGCCGGGGCGTGTTGGTCGCAAATGCACCCGCGGTTGAATTGGACATGATCGACCAGCTTGCAAGTGCAAAACGTCGTGGCCCGGGAAAATTTGCGGGCGTGGATGCAGGTCATGCATTTGTCCACCTCGTGGTAATGGTTCGCTTCCAAGAACCGCGCGCCCGCGGTTGTCCTGTTTACCATGTCTCTCACCGCTCTTGTTATTCCATGAATATCAAATCCGGTGGTAAAAATCACGCGGTCCACGCGCTCGTGGAGCGCGGGAAGGATTATCGGAGACCCCGTTCGCATTGCTTCGTGAATTGGACATTACTTAAAGTAACGGTATAACTTCCAGGGTCCGTGCGACCAGAATATGAAAAATAAAAGATAAAAATGGCTTGCAGCTCACTCGGCGAGAGGCTTGACTAAGGAAGGCACTTCGAGAAATGTCTGTTCGGTGGGCTTCCACGAAGTGGCTATGGCATCTGGCTATGATAATTGGACATTTCACGGATACGACTGATCCCGTGACAGCGTCAGGCATCAACTATCGGTTCAGGTTGCAGAAGATACGTAAGGTCAGGTAGGTCAAGGCTCCGTGAACCTCATGTATCTTTCGGTCGCATGGTGGCATCGACGAACTCGAACAGCTTGGGGAGATCGAAGGGCTTGGAGAACGCGGCATCGAACCCCTCGCGATCGCAATGGGATGCCGACATCCCGGCGATGGCGATGCGGGGGCCGGGAAGATGGTGCAACGCTTGGCACAGCTCAACCCCGCCCATGATCGGCATATGAATGTCCGTGATGACGGCATCCGGTCGCTCGTCATCCCCGCACGCCTCGATCGCCGCCAAGGCGTCCGCCCCGTTGAACGCGCAAGCGACCTTGGCGCGGGGGTACCGGATGCGCAAGATCAAGGCGAGCAGCGAGCAAGTATCCGAGTCGTCGTCGACGATCATGATGCGCACGTGCATGCGTCCTCCATGGCAATCGTTCGTTGTTTATATGTCGTTCTATGGGCGGGTTTTTAATCCTTCCCTTCAGATCGACCAGAATGCTTTTCCCGCCTCTCCTCGGTTCCGCTGGCTTATTACCTGCTTCAATCGGTCTCGCAATCGAACGGAGGGGATGAATTGCATCCAATTTTGCATCATGGATGCATATTACGCCCGGCAACCAAGATGCTCCATCCCTTTGATCGGGCGAAACACTTAAGTGGAGCCAGCGGGTGAGATCACGTAAATCGAGGGAACGAGGCAAGTGATGACGGATGACGAGTGGCCCTGACGAAATCCGACGTGGAATGAAAGCACCGGTGTCCTGCCCGTTTTGTCGCACGCCACGCGAACTGGGTGCGGTCACCTGCCCGAGATGCGGAGAACCTTTCGACTTGGATGGGGCCATATCGGCATTCAAGAAGGCCTTGGAAGGAAGGCATGTCCCTCGGGATGTCTAAAGGCATTGCTTTCCCTCCAAAAACACGAAGAACGTGGCCTAACGCCCGGCATTTTCTAGGCTATTAAGAAGCCGGATGAAGGACGGATCATGGCAAAAAAGCGAAGTGCGAGGCCGCTCGGCAGCAAACTTGCCCCGGAACAAGCCGAGATCGAGCCGGACTGGAAAGTGGAGACCAGCAGAACAAATAGCGGGTAACGGCCCCGGCCCACTCGTCGAGTAAATCCATTTTGTCTTAGAATCATGTCCTACTTATTGTTTTAGAACGAATCCCTTCGCCGCGCTTTCCAGCACACACGAGAATGGCGACGAGGACCGCGAAGATAGCCAAGATGATACCGGCGATATCCAGAAGTTGAGGCATACCGCAGGCATCGCCAAGTTGAGTCTGTTGAACGCTTCCCGATTGGCAACTGATTGACGAAATGAGGAGCCAGATGATGGTAAGTGAGGCAGTGCATCCGAGACCACAAAGTGCTTCTACAATCAAGTCGCGCTTAGAAACTTTTATTTTGTTCATTTTTTTATCGTCGTCGGAACTGGTTCTGGAACTGGCAAGCCTATGAGATGGAGGACGCCGTCGATGTCTTGTTAGAGCAACTCGAGCTTTAAATGGATGTTCGCACGATTGCCACGCGCCCCCTGAAAGGGATTGTCGTTGAGCTTGTTGCCGTCCTTGTGGTGCACATCCTTGTGCGCAAAGTCTGGGATGCGATGCCCGGCGGCCACTTCGGCATCGTGCGCGACTCCCGTGTGGACGTACTCATTAAATGATCCCGGAATGGCATTATCATACCCGTGAAGCTTGTCAGGAATCGATTTAACCGAAAATAAGTCCATTCTCTTGCTATGTAAGGTTTATTAATCGTTACTTGTAGCTCGGACCTGATCACGCGCCTTCTGCTGCTTCCATACGAGGGAAAAAGCCTTCCATTTTCTTGTCGAGGCGCTGGAGCCCGTAATCATATGCATCCATGATGATCTTGAAGATAACTTCCGTCCGAATGGGGAGCTCTATCTCCAGGATCTTGGGGGGGTCGATGATGTCGGGGTTTTCTTTCAGGATGTCGATCCAACGATCGATGAAGATCATCTGGACCTCGAGCACCCGGCGCACTTCCTCCTCGGAATGGAACGCGTCCTTGACCAGTTCGCTGTACGTGTTGCCGTGGGAATGGATGAGAGTGTTCAGGATGGGAACGCGAGAATACATGTTGTTGATCGTGATTTCCTGCAATTCTTGAAATCGGGGATGATCGTGGCGGCAATGAATGCTGATCAGATCATTCGCGAGATAATCTGCCTTGTATTTCTCGATCAGGGTATCCAAATCATGGCCATCATATTCAATGGCCATCCGGAGCGAGATGCGGATCTGTTCGATGACATGGCTTCGGACCGTGCCGTGAAAATATATGTAATAGAACACATTAGCTGGTATATTCGTGAGCAAGCCCGAATACGCACGTGAAATTGATTTCTTGATCTGGCCCAAGCCATGATCGAGCTCCTTGATGAACTCGCGCTTGATGAGAAAGATATTCCTTCGTTCATCATCCGTGAGCTGTCGTTCCACGCGAGATCACCTGATGCAAGCCAGCTTCGGCTGGCATTAAATGATTTTCCTTGTAGTGTAGGCAAAAATCAAGATCTTGCGTGGGCCAACACACGACAGTATCTGGATGCAGAAAAAAAATCTCTTCATTGGAAGAATAGTTCATCCAGCGACGTGAACTCACGTGGCTGAAAGGACCGGTGGATCATGGCCCGCGTGTATTCTATCTTGTTGAGCGGGCACGCGAGAGATTGCTTCAGATTATAAAGGATCTCCTCAAAAAGGGTTTGAATCTTTGTGCCTTTGTTGGAATCATTACCCTTGAGTAACCGCTCGATGTCTCCTGCATTTCTGAAGCAGTTCTTCGTGGCTTGATCCACGGCTCGTTCGACAACGGGCTTGTATTTGTGGCCGAAAAACTCTGCGAACACGCGACATACTTCCGCGTTGAAACGCCCGATTTCCCCTTCGCTTTCCTCGAAGGACATGTCAAATCCCCTTACCAAACCTTGTTTCTTCTTCGATGTAATGTCTTCGACTAACGAGATTTAAACGTGACCCGTGGAAGTAGGCCGGACTTCACGCCTCGTTTTCAGAAATGAAAGGCATATCGCACGAAAAACCAGAAAAAAGAGGATTAAGGCTTCCGCTCGATGACAGGCGGGATGATCTCCTCGGCCCGGCAGGACGGGCATTTGGAAGGAATCTTTACCTCCATCTTGGTCGTTTTAAACGTGAAATTGCAAAAACGACAATGTGCAGGCAGGATCTTGAAGGTTACACCCTTGGCCTTTAAGCTCTTGAGAGCATGGTTTATGTCATCGATGAAATCCTCCGACCGTGTATAGCCCGGTAACTGGCCGAGGATCTCGGCCACGCTCGTCGGTTCGCTCATATGTTCAAGGAACGATTCGAGTTCTTCCCTTGCGGTTTTCATATTTTCTTCAGCGGGTTCTCCTTCGGTCATTGATGATCATCCCTTGGTGTTGGTTCAATATTGGTGGGATCTCCACTCCTAAAAAACGAATCGGTTTCAAAAAAGGTTGTCCGATCTATCAAGTGAATAATTCTGGATAATTTTCATTCATTTGATTGGTTCCTCACGCGACGGTTTCAACGAGTTCACGGAACTCTTCGCTCGTCACGTTCATCTGGAACCTTTCGGCGGGATCGTTGCTCGCCATATGCTGATTATCGAGGTAATTCTGCACGATGTTCACCGCAGCGTGGAATTGGCGGCCCATCACGAACCCGCAATGCTTACATGTGAATGTCTCGTAAAGACACTTCGTTTTTCTACCACACTTGACTTATTTTGGAAATCAGTGATCGGGGAACTTTGAGTTGCAAATTTTAATTCATCTCGCAGCGGTTCGACAATAAATTCCTTGCGTTCAACTTGCCGTCGCAAAAATACTCATCGGGAATTCGGTCTCGAAGACAGACTCGC